>Ga0247666_1000005_pt1 | contig 172605 bp, 162 predicted proteins | sample CNK07_metaG_FD_183025 | JGI IMG/M metagenome (GOLD analysis project Ga0247666, IMG submission 183025) | Soil microbial communities from Purdue University Martell Research Forest, Indiana, United States - CNK07 | ecosystem: Environmental > Terrestrial > Soil > Temperate forest > Bulk soil...
CGGCCGACGCGCTTCTTCGAGTGGCGCGAGGTTCGTTTCGGTTTGAGGTTGTTGAGTTCCATCATTTTCTCCGGGTGCCGGGTGTCGGATGACGGCTGACGGGATCAATGCCTCCCGAGAACCGACCGCTGACCGCCGAAAGCTTCCTTCGTTCTACGACTCCACTACCTGCACGAGATGCGGGATACGGGCGATCATGCCGCGCGTTTCCGGCGAATCGACTCGTGACGTTACTCGGTGCATCTTGCCAAGTCCGAGCGCACGGAGCGTCTCGCGCATGTAGCGCGGGCAACCGATGCCGCTCCGGACCTGCTTGATCTGGATCATCTTCTTTTTGCTGCTGCTCTTGGCGGCGGGGCTCATGCTTCGGTGCCCTCCTCCACGCCGCGGAGCGCTTTGTACTGCGCTTCGCTGCGAAGCTGCGCGAGCGCGTCGAACGTGGCCTTGACGACGTTGTGCGGATTTGCGGTGCCGAGCGACTTCGTCAGGATGTTCTGAATCCCTGCCGACTCGAGAATGGCCCGGACCGGACCACCGGCGATGACGCCCGTACCTTCCGAGGCCGGCTTGAGCATGACCTGACCGGCGCCGTAGTGGCCGAGAACGGCGTGCGGGATCGTGGTGCCTGCCATGGAGATCGAGATCATGTTCTTCTTGGCGATCTCGATTCCCTTCTTGATTGCGGCCGGCACTTCCTTCGCCTTACCCGAGCCAAAGCCGACGCGGCCCTTGCCGTCGCCAACGACGACGAGCGCGGAGAAGCTGAAGTTCTTGCCGCCTTTGACGACCTTGGTGACGCGATTGATGTGGACGACCTTGTCGATCATCCCGCTTTCGCTGCGCTCGTCGCGGCGGTCGCCGCGCTGAGAGCCCTGACCTCGTTGCATCGGACGCTGCACGTTGCCTCCCTAGAATTCCAGACCGTTTTCGCGCGCGGCATCCGCGAGCGCTTTGATGTTGCCGTGGTACAGATAGCCGCCGCGGTCAAACACCACGCGCGTGATTCCCTTGTCTTTCGCCTTCTTCGCGATGAGCGCACCGACAGCCTTGGCCGCCGCTGCGTTGGCGCCCTTGGAACCGGCGTCCTTCTCGCGAGTCGAAGCCGAGATGATCGTGTTGCCGCTGGCGTCGTCGATCACCTGAGCATAGATGTGCTTCAGGCTCTTGAAGACGGCCAGACGCGGACGCTGTTCCGTCCCGCTGACCTTGTTCCGGATCCGCTGACGGATACGGCCTCTTGATGCCACTCTGAGTTTTGCGCGATCCATGATTTTTCCTTTTCGCCGAGGCTTGGTACCCGGCTATGAGGGAGTGGGGGGTGGGGAGTAGGGGGTGGTAGCTGACGATCAAGCTCCCACACCCCACTCCCCACACCCTACTCCCCGCTCACCTATTTCCCTGCTGCCTTACCCGCCTTGCGGCGAATGACTTCGTCTGAATACTTGATGCCTTTGCCCTTGTAGGGATCGGGCTCACGAAGAGCGCGGATCTCCGACGCGGTCTGGCCGACTTTCTGTTTGTCGATCCCGGTGATGGTGATGTGACCGCTCTTCGGCTCCACGGCGATCTCGATCCCTACCGGAATGGCGAAGCGAATGGGATGCGAGTAGCCGAGCTGGAAGACGACTTCCTTCCCTTTGACTTCGGCACGATAGCCGACGCCGACGATGTCGAGCTCGCGCTTGAAGCCGTCGGTCACGCCGCGGACGTTGTTCGCCACGAGCGCGCGCATGAGGCCGTGAAAGCCGCGCATTCTCCCGTCATCGGCCGAGCGCGTGAACTGCACGACGTTGTTCTCGATCGTCACGCCGATGCCCGGCACGACGGCAGTAGTCAGGGTGCCTTTCGGCCCCTTCACCGTCACGACGTTGCCGTCGTGCTTCACTTCAACGCCTTTCGGCACCGGGATTTCTTTTCGTCCAATTCGTGACATGGGAATCTCCTTAGATGCTCTCTACCAGACCTGGCAGAGAACTTCGCCGCCGACGCCGCTCTTGACGGCTTCCTGTCCGGACAGCACGCCCTTGGAAGTAGAGACGATGGCCAGGCCGAGGCCGCCGAGCACGCTCGGGATCTCCTGCTTGTTGCGGTAGACACGGCGGCCCGGGCGCGAGATGCGCTCGATGCCGTGAATGACCGGCTCGCCATTGGGGGCGTACTTCAGCTCGATCCGGAGCGTCCCCTGCGGCTCGTCCTTCTGGGCGAGGTTGTAGTTGCGGATAAAGCCCTCGATCTTGAGGATGCGGGCGATTTCCACTTTCAGCTTCGACGCGGGAAGCTCGACGCGTTCGTGATGCGACTGGATTCCGTTGCGAATCCGCGTGAGCATGTCCGCGATTGGGTCTGTCATCGACATTCGTGACTCCTGTGATTCCTATTCAGTCTTTGAGAGCCGGGACTACCAGCTCGCCTTCGTGATGCCCGGGATGTAGCCGCCGAGCGAAAGCAGCCGGAAGCAGATGCGGCAGAGCTGAAACTTCCGGAGAAAACCGCGCGGACGTCCGCACTGTTTGCAGCGATTGACTTTGCGGGACTTGAACTTCGGCTTCCGTTCCGCTTTGACGATCATCGAGATTTTTGCCATGTGTTCCTCTTATTTGGTGAAGGGCAAACCGAGCTCGCGGAGGAGGAAACGAGCCTGATCGTCGTCCTTCGCGTTCGTGACGATGGTGATGTTCATCCCCTTGGACTTATCGACCTTCGTGATGTCGATCTCGGGGAAGATCAGATGGTCGCGGATGCCGAGCGTGTAGTTGCCGCGTCCGTCGAACGACTTCGAAGGAACGCCGCGGAAGTCACGAACCCGGGGCAGCGCCGTGGAGATCAGACGGTCGAGGAACTCGTACATCTTCTCCCCGCGCAGCGTCACCATGGCGCCGATGGCCTGTCCCTCGCGCAGCTTGAAGCTGGCGATCGACTTCTTGGCCTTGGTGATGATCGGCTTCTGGCCCGTGATCTGGCCCAGCTCGTCGACTGCACTGTCCAGGATCTTGGCGTTCGAGATCGCTTCGCCCATCCCCATGTTGAGGACGACCTTCTCGATCTTCGGAACCGCCATCGGGTTCTTGATCCCGAACTGGTCCTGAATCTTCTTTCTGACTTCGGTCTGATATTTCTCTTTCAGTCGCGCTGCCATGGTCTTTCCTGGTTCCTTCCGGGCCGGCGTTGTACGGCCACGTTTGCGGGAGTCGCGTTTCGGGGGTCGGGAGTCGGAGATGTTCTGGCTCCGACTCCCGACACCCGATCCCCGACGCCCGTTACTACATCTCTGTATTGCACTTCCGGCAGTACCGCGCAGCGCCTTCAGCGGTGCGATGGGTGCCGGTGCGGGCTGGTTTGCCACAACTGGGGCAGACCACCTGCAGGTTCGAAAGCTTGATCGGTGCTTCGCGCTCCAGAATGCCGCCCGAAACGTTCTTCTGCGGATTGGCCTTGGTGTGCTTCTTCATCATGTTGACGCGCTCGACGACGGCTGTTCCCTTCGTCGCGTTGACGCGCAACACCTTGCCCCGCTTGCCGCGGTCCTTGCCCGAAAGGACGAGGACGAGATCGTTCTTCTTCACATGCGGTTTGACGCGAATGATTTCTCTTTGCTTCGTCGGATTTCCGTACATTGTCTTGCTCCGGCTGACGGCTGTCGGGTGTCGGAGAACCGAGACCTGACCGCCGGGACCTGTTTTCTAGATGACCTCTGGTGCCAGTGAAATGATCTTCATGAACTTCCGCTCGCGCAGCTCGCGGGCAACCGGCCCGAAGACGCGTGTGCCGACCGGCTCGCGCGCGTCGTTGATGAGAACGGCCGCGTTGTCGTCGAACTTGATGTACGAGCCATCGCGGCGGCGGCTTTCTTTGACCGTCCTGACGACGACCGCCTTCACGACAGCGCCCTTCTTGACGGTGCCATCGGGCGAGGCTTCCTTGACCGACGCCGTAATCACGTCGCCGAGGCGCGCGTACTGGCCGGCAGTCGATCCGCCCAGCATCTTGATGCAGGCGATCTTCTTCGCTCCGGTGTTGTCCGCGACCTGTAGGACAGTTCCCATTTGAATCATTGCCGTTTCTCCCAAAGGATGAAGGCGGAGGGATGAAGGATGAATGCTCGAGCAATCATCCAGTATTCATCCTTCGTCCTTCATCCCTCATCCTTGTCGGTTACTACGCCTTCTCGATCACTTCCCGCACGGCCCACCGCTTCCGCTTCGACAGCGGACGCGATTCCTCGATCACCACGCGGTCGCCGACGTTGATGTCGTTGTTCTCGGCGTGCGCGAGGAACTTGCTCGTTTGCTTCACATACTTCTGATACATCCCGTGCTTGACGAGGTTCTCGACGGCGACGACGACCGTCTTCTGCATCTTGTTCGATACGACGACGCCGGTCTTGGTGCGCTCGTTCTTGCTGGGTTTGGTTTCTTCAGTTGCTGACATGGTCTTAGCCCCTCGCCTTTTCACCCTGGAGGGTTTTGATGCGGGCGATCTCGCGGCGCACCTGTTTCACCTTCGACGGCGCTTCCATCCGGCCCGTGGCGCGCTGAAAGCGAAGCTTGTAAAGCTGCTCGCTCAGATCGCGCTCGCGGGTCTGAAGCTCGTCGTGACTCTTATCGCGAAGCTCTTTCGTTTTCATTCACCCACCTCCGTCTGCAGGCGCGTGACGAAGCGTGTCTTGATCGGAAGCTTGTGTGCGGCCAGGCGAAGCGCCTCTTCAGCGACCTCGCGTGTCACGCCTTCCATCTCGTAGAGGATCCGGGCCGGCTTGACGACGCACACCCATTCTTCCGGTGCACCCTTTCCCTTACCCATACGAGTTTCGAGCGGCTTCTTCGTGATCGGCTTGTCCGGGAAAATGCGGATCCAGATCTTGCCACCGCGCTTGACGTGACGGGTCATCGCGATACGGGCTGCCTCGATCTGGCGCGCCGTAACCCAGCCCGCTTCCATCGCCTGCAATCCGAAATCGCCGAACGACACCTTCGCACCACGGGTCGCCACACCACGACGGCGACCGCGCTGCTGTTTTCTGAACTTGACCTTCTTCGGCATCATCATGATGCGGTTTCTCCTGAGGGTGTCGGGGGTCGGGAGTCGGGAGTCGGAGAATTAGCTCCGACTGCCGGCACCCGACGCCCGACGCCCGATCTCACTACTGCGGGCGCTTCCGCGACTTGGCTTTCGCCATTTCGCCTTTGAAAATCCATACCTTGACGCCGATGATGCCGTACGTCGTTCTGGCCAGCGCCAGGCCGTAATCGATGTCCGCCTTCAGCGTGTGCAGCGGAAGCCGGCCATCCTGGTACCACTCCGTGCGGGCGATCTCGGCACCGTTCAGGCGCCCGCCCACGCGGACCTTGATTCCCTTCGCGCCGAAACGGAAGGCCGATTCCATGGCCTTCTTCATGGCGCGCCGGAAGGCGATGCGGCGCTCGAGCTGGGTGGCGATGTTCTCGGCCACGAGCTGAGCGTCGAGCTCCGGACGCTGGATCTCCTGGATGTTGATGTACACCTCGCCGTTGACCATCTTCTGCAGCTCGTCGCGCAGTTTGTCGACCTCAGCGCCCTTGCGTCCGATGATGATGCCCGGCCGCGAGGTGTAGATGTTGATGCGCATCTTGTTCGCCGTGCGCTCGATGTCGATCTCCGACACTCCGGCATGGGACAGCCGCTTCTTCAGATCGTCGCGAAGCTTCAGATCACGATGAAGCGTCTCGGCGTAAGCCTTGCCCGCAAACCAGCGGGAGTGCCACGTCTTGTTGAAACCAAGCCGAAATCCGTACGGGTTGACCTTCTGACCCAAGATAGCCTCCGTTACTTTGCGCGGGCGCGGCCTTTGCCGCCGCTCCGCTCGTTGACCGCTTTGACTTCGTCCGACACATGCACCGTCACGTGTGCCTGCCGCTTTTGAATGCGGTAGGCACGTCCCATCGGCGCCGGCTGGATACGCTTCTCGCGCGGCCCCTCATTGACGTAAATCTTCGAGACCACCAATTCGTCGGTGTCGAGGTTCTCTTCCTTGCCCTCGGCGTTCGCAACCGCCGAGCGCACCAGCTTCTCCAGGTCCTTCGCGCACGTTTTCTTCGTGAAGCGCAGGATCTGCAGGGCTTCCTCGACCTTCTTGCCGCGCACGAGGTCGACTACGAGCCGGACCTTTTGCGGCGACATTTTCAGATACTTGAGAGTTGCTGTTGCTTCCATGATTGGTCCTCGTGTCACTTAGCCGCAGGCTTCGCAGTCTTTTCGACTTTCTTGCCGCTGTGGCCCTTGAAGGTGCGCGTCTGTGCGAACTCGCCGAGCTTGTGGCCGACCATGTTCTCGGAGATGTACACCGGCACGAACTTGCGCCCATTGTGGACTGCGATCGTGTGGCCGACCATGTCCGGGATGACGGTGGAGCGGCGCGACCACGTCTTGATGACTTTCTTGTCGCGCTCGCGGTTCATCGTGTCGACCTTCTTCTGCAGGTGGCCGTCGATGAACGGGCCCTTCTTGAGTGAACGTGCCATTACTTGGTTCTCCGCTTGACGATGAACTTGTTCGTCCGCTTGTTCTTGCGTGTCTTGTGACCCTTGGTCGGCTTGCCCCACGGCGTCACCGGATGACGTCCGCCCGAGGTCTTGCCTTCACCGCCGCCGAGCGGGTGATCGACAGGGTTCATCGAGACGCCGCGGTTATGCGGTTTCTTTCCTGCGTGACGCGTGCGGCCGGCTTTACCGATCGAGACGTTCTCATGCTCGAGGTTTCCGACCTGACCGATCGTGGCGTAGCAGCGCACGTGAACCTTACGCATCTCGCTCGAAGGAAGACGAAGCGTCGCCCAGTCGCCTTCGCGCGCCATCAATTGAGCGAAAGCCCCGGCCGAACGAGCCATCTGTCCGCCCTTTCCTTCCTTCAGCTCGATGTTGTGAATCGTCGTGCCGAGGGGGATCTTGGAAAGCGGGAGGGAGTTGCCGACGAGGATGTCGGCGTCGGGGCCGGACATGATCGTCGAACCGACTTCCAGTCCGCTCGGCGCGAGGATGTAGCGCTTCTCGCCGTCGGCGTAGTTCAGCAGGGCGATGCGCGCCGTGCGGTTCGGGTCGTACTCGATCGCCGAGACCTTCGCCGGAATGCCGTGCTTCTCGCGGCGGAAATCGATCTCGCGATACTTCTGCTTGTGGCCGCCGCCGATGAAGCGCGAAGTGATCCGGCCGCCCGAGTTGCGGCCGCCAGTCTTCGGCTTTCCTTTCGTCAGCGACTTCTCCGGCTTCGTCTTCGTGATCTCATCAAACGTGTGATGAGTCTGGAAGCGGATGCCGGCAGACGTCGGTTTGTAATTCTTGACAGGCATAGTGTCCTCTGTTTATCGCCTTAGGGAGCTAGACGCCCTCGATGAAGTTCGGGGCCTTCTGTCCCTTTTCGAGCCGCACGTAGGCCTTACGCCAGTCGCGGCGCTTGCCTTGATAACGGCCCATCCGCTTGATCTTGCCGCGGACGTTGAAGAGCCGCACTTCCTGGACTTTCACTTTGAAGAGCTCTTCGATCGCGCTCTTGACCTGAATCTTGTTCGCCTTCACGTCGACTTCGAAGGCCAGGATGTTGTCGCCGGCATCGCGCATCATCGTCGATTTCTCGGTGACGAGCGGGCGCCGGATGATCTGGTTCGCATTCATGACTCGAGTGCCTCCGTCAGCCGTTGCAGCGCATCCTGGCTGAGAACCACGAAGCGTGAGTTGACGACGTCGTACACGGTGACGTGCAACGCATCGACGAGCGTCAGCTTCGGGTTGTTCCGGGCCGCAAGCGCCAAGTTCGCGTTCTCGAACGAATCGACGAGAAGCGCTTTCCCTTCGATGCCGATGCCGGTGAACTTCGCGGCCAGCGCCTGGGTCTTGGCCTCATCGACGGCGAGATCATTGAGAAGAACGAGCTTCCCTTCCTTGACCCGCTGCGAGAGCGCCGACTTCAGCGCGTTCTTCTTTTCCTTCGCGTTCATCTTGTAGGAGTAATCGCGAGGCGTGGGACCGAAAACCGTGCCGCCGTGACGATGGATCGGCGGGCGGGCGCCGCCCTGACGTGCGCGGCCGGTGCCCTTCTGCCGGAACGGCTTCTTGCCAGAGCCGCTGACTTCGGAGCGGTTCTTGACCTTGTGCGTTCCCTGGCGAAGCGAGGCGAGGTAGTTCCGCACCGCTTCGTGGATGAGATGCTCTTTGTACGGATAGGCGAAGATCGCTTCCGGAAGGTCGACCGAGCCCACCTTCTTGTTGTTCCAGTCTTTGATGTCGATGGTCGGCATGTTATTCACCCCGCTTCCCGTTCCTGGAGAAGCGAACGACGACGAGGCCGTTCTTTCCGCCCGGAACTGCGCCGCGGATGTAGAGCAGGTTGTTCTCTGCATCCACTTTGGCGACGCGGAGATTCTTGACCGTGACCTGATCGCCGCCCATACGGCCGCCCATGCGCATGCCCTTCATGACACGCGATGGGAACGCCGAGGCGCCGATCGAGCCGGGAGCGCGATGGAACATCGAGCCGTGCGTGGCCCGGCCGCCGGCGAAGTGATGACGCTTCATCACGCCCTGGAAGCCTTTGCCCTTCGACTGGCCGACGACGTCGATCGAGTCGCCTGCCTTGAAGATGTCGACCTGCACGCGGTCTCCCACGTTGGCGTCGCCTTCGTACGGGAACTCGACGAGCGTCCGAACCGGCGGAACGCCCGCCTTCTCGAAGTGCCCGCGCGCCGCGCTGGTGATCCGGCGGTTGGAGATCTTCTCGACGAGACCGACCTGGACGGCGTCATAGCCGTCCTTTTCGCTCGTCTTCTTCTGCACCACGAGGCAAGGGCCGGCCTGAATGACCGTCACCGGGACGAGTGCTCCGTCGTCAGCGAACACCTGGGTCATTCCGACCTTCTTGCCAATGATTCCTTCGATTGCCATGTCGTTCACCTTGGAACCCTTTCCCGGGTTCGTGTGTGCTATTTCCCGAACGCCTTGATCTCGACGTCGACACCGGCAGGAAGCTCGAGCTTCATGAGCGCGTCGACCGTCTGGGTCGTCGGCTCGAGGATGTCGAGCAGCCGCTTGTGCGTCCGCATTTCGAACTGCTCCCGCGACTTCTTGTCGACGTGCGGGCTGCGCAGAACCGTGTAACGCGCAATCTGCGTCGGCAGAGGAATCGGTCCCGCCACGCGGGCGCCCGTTCGCTTGGCCGTGTCGACGATCTCGGAGGTCGACTGGTCGAGAACGCGGTAGTCATACGCTTTGAGCCGGATGCGGATCTTTTCGTTCATCATGATTTCGGTGCCTTTAAAGAACGTAGGGCCGGGGGTGAGCCCGGCCCAGTCGATTACTCGATAACTTCCGTCACCGTTCCGGCGCCAACCGTACGGCCGCCTTCACGGATTGCGAAGCGGAGACCCTTCTCCATCGCGATCGGGTGAATGAGCTGGATCGTGAGCGCCGTGTTGTCGCCCGGCATGACCATCTCCGCGCCCTCGGCCAGTGCCGCAGTGCCCGTGATGTCGGTCGTGCGGAAGTAGAACTGCGGACGATAGCCGTTGAAGAACGGGGTGTGACGGCCGCCCTCTTCCTTGGTCAGAATGTAGACCTCGGCCTTGAACTTCGTGTGCGGCGTGATCGAGCCCGGCTTGGAGCAGACCTGACCGCGCTCGACGTCCTTGCGCTCAACACCGCGGAGCAGAAGACCGACGTTGTCGCCCGCCTGACCCTGATCGAGAAGCTTGCGGAACATCTCGACGCCGGTGACGACCTTCTTGATGGTCGGACGAATGCCGACGATCTCGATTTCCTCACCGACCTTGACGATGCCACGCTCGATACGGCCCGTGACGACCGTGCCGCGGCCCGAGATCGAGAAGATGTCTTCGACCGGCATCAGGAACGGCTTGTCGATGACGCGCTCGGGCATCGGGATGTAGGTGTCGACCGCATCCATCAGCTCCATGATCTTTTTGCCCCACTCGCTGTTGGCGTCGCCGCTCTCGAGAGCCTTGAGCGCCGAAACGCGAACGATGGGAATCTCGTCGCCCGGGAAGTCGTACGAGCTGAGGAGCTCGCGGACTTCGAGCTCGACGAGGTCGAGCAGCTCCGGATCGTCAACCATGTCGACCTTGTTGAGGGCGACGACGATGTACGGAACACCGACCTGACGGGCCAGCAGGATGTGCTCGCGCGTCTGCGGCATCGGGCCGTCAGCAGCGGAGACCACGAGGATCGCGCCGTCCATCTGCGCGGCTCCCGTGATCATGTTCTTGACGTAGTCAGCGTGACCCGGGCAGTCGACGTGCGCGTAGTGGCGCTTCTCGGTCGAGTACTCGACGTGCGCGGTGGCGATGGTGATGCCGCGCTCGCGCTCTTCCGGAGCCTTGTCGATCATGTCGAAGGACGTGAACGTCGCCGTGCCCTTCGAAGCCAGGACCTTGGTGATTGCCGCCGTCAGGGTCGTTTTGCCGTGGTCGACGTGACCAATCGTGCCGACGTTGACGTGAGGCTTGCTGCGATCGAATTTCTCTTTAGCCATCCTGAGACCTCCTGCTGGTTCGTTTCGAGTTTCTTGCGTCGGCCGGACCGTTGAGCCCGGCCTACGCGGTTCAAATTCGTTGTGTCGTTCCTGCCGACTTGGCAATCACTTCGTCAGCCACGCTCTTCGGAGCCGGCTCGTAAGCGAGGAACTGCATCGTGTAACTGGCGCGGCCCTGCGACATCGACCGTACCTGTGTTGCGTAACCAAACATCTCCGACAGCGGCACGTGCGCCTTGATCACCTTGGCGCCTGCGCGCTCTTCCATCGCCTGAATACGGCCGCGGCGGCGGGAGAGATCGCCCATGACGTCGCCGGCGTAGTCTTCCGGCGTGACGACTTCGACGTCCATGATCGGCTCTTTGAGGATCGGAGCCGCTTTGCGCGCCCCTTCCTGGAAGGCCATCGAGCCGGCGATCTTGAACGCCATTTCGCTCGAATCGACGTCGTGGTACGAGCCGTCGTACAGGATCGCACGCACGCCCGTCACCGGATAACCGGCCACGATGCCGCGTTCGAGCGCTTCCTTGATGCCCTGCTCGACCGGCTTGATGAACTCGCGCGGAACCGAGCCACCAACGATCTCGTTGAGGAACTCGAATCCACCCTCGGGGATCGGCTCGAAGCGCATCTTGACGTGACCGTACTGGCCCTTACCGCCCGACTGCCTCACGAACTTGCCCTCGGCCTCCGACTTGCGCGTGATCGCCTCGCGATACGCAACCTGCGGCTTACCGACGTTCGCGGCGACGCCAAACTCGCGCACCATGCGGTCGACGATGATCTCGAGGTGAAGCTCGCCCATCCCACGGATGATGGTCTGGTTCGTTTCCGGGTCCGTGTGGACCTTGAACGTAGGATCTTCCTGCATGAGCTTCGCGAGTGCGACGCCCATCTTTTCCTGGTCGACTTTGGTCTTCGGCTCGATGGCGACGGCGATGACCGGCTCCGGGAACGTCATCGTCTCGAGGACGATTGGCTTGTCCCGGTCGCAGATCGTGTCGCCGGTCGTGACGCTGCGCAGACCGACGGCGGCGCCGATGTCACCCGCCCACACTTCCTTGATCTCTTCGCGCTTGTTCGCGTGCATCTGCAGCAGGCGGCCGATGCGCTCGGAGTTGCCCTTCGTCGTGTTGAGCACCGAGGTGCCCGACTCGACGTGGCCGGAGTAGACGCGGAAGAAGGCCAGCTGGCCGACGAACGGGTCGGTCATGATCTTGAAGACAAGTGCTGCGAACGGCTCGGAGTCCGACGCTTTGCGCTCGATGAGCGACTCGTCGTCCGGATCGATGCCCTTGACCGGCGGGATATCGACCGGCGAAGGAAGGTAATCGACGACGGAGTCGAGCAGAGGCTGCACGCCTTTGTTCTTGAACGCAGAGCCGCACATCACCGGGGTGATCTTCTGGGCGATCGTCGCTTCGCGGATCGCTGCCTTCAGCTCGGAAAGCTCGATCGGCTCGCCGGCAAGGTACTTCTCGAGCAGTTCATCGTGCGTTTCCGCGATCGACTCGACGAGCTTCTCGCGGAGATGCTCCGCTTCTTCGCGATACTCGGCCGGAATCTCCTCGGTCTCATACTTCGCGCCGAGGGATTCATCGTTGAAGATCAGGGCCTTCATCTGCACGAGGTCGATGACACCACGGAACTTATCCTCGGCTCCGATGGGGAGCTGAAGAGCAACTGCATTCTTTCCAAGCTTGGTGCGAATCTGGTTCACAACGGCTTCGAAGTTCGCGCCGATGCGGTCCATCTTGTTGATGAAGGCGATGCGGGGGACGCCGTACTTGTCAGCCTGGCGCCACACGGTCTCCGACTGCGGCTCCACGCCGCCGACGGCACAGAAAACGCCGACCGCGCCGTCGAGAACGCGCAGCGAACGCTCCACTTCGACCGTGAAGTCGACGTGGCCTGGGGTATCGATGATGTTGACACGAACATCGCCCCACATCGCGGTGGTGGCAGCCGAGGTGATGGTGATCCCGCGCTCCTGCTCCTGAACCATCCAGTCCATCGTCGCAGTGCCATCGTGCACTTCGCCGATCTTGTGGGTCCGGCCCGTGTAATAGAGGATGCGCTCCGTCGTCGTGGTTTTACCCGCGTCGATGTGAGCCATGATCCCGATGTTTCGCGTTTTTTCGAGAGCTACCTGACGTGGCATGACTGAGTTACCTTTTTTACCGGAGGCGACCAATCGGCGGCAAAGCTGACGCCGATTGCAGACGTACGCCCCGCGCATAAAGACGCGAAGCGCACCTCGTGATCATTCTTTGTTTTCCCGTTGCTCGGTCCGGAACCGCAGAACCTGTTCTGTGTTATCCGGTCGAGACGGAGCTACGGAAAGTTAAAAAAATCGGGGTTTGAAACTGCCCAACTTCGGGCCTTAGAAAACCGGTAACGGTGACCCGTCACCAATAATTCTCACGAACCAAAACTAGCCAAAACTGCTCACAAAACTACCAGCGGTAGTGGGCGAACGCCTTGTTCGCTTCCGCCATTTTGTGCGTATCTTCCTTCTTCTTGATGGCGTTGCCGCGGTTGTTTGCGGCATCCATGATCTCGCCGGCCAGCTTGTCCATCATCGTCTTCTCGCCGCGGCTGTTGGCGTACGAGATCAGCCAGCGAATGGCCAGAGCGGTGCGGCGCGACGGCCGGACTTCGATGGGAACCTGGTAGTTCGATCCGCCAACGCGGCGGCTCTTGACCTCGAGCGCCGGCTTGACGTTGTCGACTGCCTTCTTGAAGAGCTTGATCGGATCGTCCTTGGCCCGGTCTTCCACCTTCTTCAGCGCGCTGTAGAACACGCGCTCAGCGACCGACTTCCTCCCCTGCGACATCAGGGAGTTGATGAACTTGGTCACGAGCTGGCTGTTGTAGACCGGATCCGGCAGGATCTCGCGTTTCGGAACTTCTCGGCGTCTCGGCATCTGGTTAGCCCTTCTTCGGGCGCTTGGCCCCGTACTTCGAGCGGCTCTGCATCCGCTTGGCAACTCCGACGGTGTCGAGAGTACCGCGGATGACGTGGTAACGAACTCCCGGCAGATCCTTCACACGGCCGCCGCGGATGAGCACGATCGAGTGCTCCTGGAGGTTGTGGCCGACTCCGGGGATGTAGGTGGTCACTTCGATCCCGTTCGTCAGACGGACACGAGCGACCTTGCGGAGCGCCGAGTTCGGCTTCTTCGGGGTCGAGGTGTAGACGCGCGTGCAAACGCCGCGCTTCTGCGGGCTCGACTGCAGCGCCGGCGACTTGGTCTTGTACGCGACTTTCGCGCGCCCTGCACTGACGAGTTGGTTGATCGTTGGCATTCTACCTATCCTTCTGAAGACACGTGGAGCGAGAGAGAACTCCCGCCGGGGGAAAAACCCGCGCACTCTAAGCGAGGGTTGCGGACTTTGTCAAGCCTGCCGGCGACCTAACGGCACTCAGGAACACTGTATTCCGAGCGGGCACGTCCCGCGACGTTGGTCGCCCAAGGGTCGGTGCGGCCGACGGCGTTGATTGCCCAAGGCTCCGTCACCTCAGGTCCAACAGATACCACTCTTTCGGCGGTCGCATACTAGCGCGCATTTCTCACGCCCCCGGCCCCCAGCTCTCCAATCGAGCGCCTTCTCCCCCGCGCTTTTTTGCGAGGGAAAGAGGTGGCGAAACCGGATGAGGGGGGACTTACAAGGTGCTGCACCCGAGAAGTCCGGGCAACCTTCCAGTTTTCCGACCACTCGTGGCCCAAATAACTGAGCGCCTTTGCGAGAGTCTCCCATGAGCCGCCACAAGTTGCCGTTTCTCAATGATTTGCAGTCCACAAACGACCAAAGGCCTGGCCCCACTGGTGCTTGACACGGTCGCGGTTACTTCGCGAGACAACTTCGTAGAATCGAATATCTAACGCTCCGACGTTCGCTGCAACGCGGAAGTCACTCAAAGCTCGCTGCTGGTCATGAATATCTGAGCGTCAGACATTCGCAACGTCCAAGGACCCGCGAATGTCTAACGGCCAGACGTTCGCGATGACGCGGTAGCTTCGAATGTCTGACGCTCAGACGTTCGTTGCAACGCGGAAGTCATTCAAAGCCCGCCGCTGGTCATGAATATCTGAGCGTCAGACATTCGCAATGTCGACAGGACCCGCGAATGTCTGACGGCCAGACGTTCGCGATGACGCGGTCACCTCGCGAGACGATTTCGAAGAATCGCATATCTGACACTCAGACGTTCGATACAACGTGGAAGTCATTCAAAGCCCGCCGCGAGTCATGAACCTCCGAGCGCCCGACACTCGCAGAGTCGCCGGAGCCGCGAACGTCCGGCACACAGACACTCGCGGTGCCGCGGCAGCCGGTCGAAGCTGGCTTCGAGCAGCGAATAATGACCTTCAAATACTCACGCCCTCTGGCCCGCAATGAACAGCACGATCATCACGAACGTGAGGATCGCCATGACGGGCCAGCTTGGCCGCGCTGCGTTTGCTCTCAGTCCTAGCTAGAAATCGACCCAACTCCCGCTCTTTTCGCGTGAGGCCTTCTCGAACAGATACTGCGCCGAGGCGAGGTCCTCGACGGCGAGGCCGAGCGACTTGAAGAGGGTGATCTCATCGTCGGACGAGCGCCCCTTCGCCTTTCCGATCAGGATGTCTCCGATCTCCGCTCGGATGTGACCGTCAGTGATCGCTCCTTCGCGGAGCGCGAAGAGGTAGTCGCCGGCCTCGTTGATCGTCGATTCACGCCGGTCGACAAAGAGAGATGACGCCGCAACCGTTGCGCCATCGAGCTCGCGGGCGACCGCGATGCTGGAGCCAACCGCATTAATGTGGACGCCGTCCGCGAGCCATTCACGCTTCAGGATCGGCTCGCGGGAGCTGGTCGCGGTCACGATGATGTCCGCGCCTCGTACGGCTTCTTCGACCGAGGCGACGACGCGGGCACTCTTCCCTGCGAGGGCGGCAGCCTTCGCGGGCGTCCGGCTGACGATGCGCACATCATTAATGTTGCGCACCAGCGGGATGGCTTCCAGGTGCGTTCGCGCCTGAACGCCGGCGCCGATGATCGCCAGCGTCCGGGCGTCTTCGCGGGCCAGCAGTTTCGTGGCTACGGCGGACACCGCGGCGGTCCGGATCGCGGTGATCGCCGATGCGTTCATGACTGCCAACAGTTGGCCGGTCTCACCGCTGTGGAGTAGGACCCCGCCGAGGTGGGTGTCGAGACCGATGGCAGGGTTGCCGGGGAAGACGCAGACTTCCTTGAGGCCGTAGTGCGGTTGCGGTCCGCCGCGATACGACGGCATCAGCCCAAGAATCCCCTTCGCTCCCTCGCCGCGGATCATGCTTCGCAGCGGGTTGTGTACCTCGCCTCGGGCCAGCGCGCTCAAGGCTTCTTCCATCACCTCGATGCACTCGCGCATCGTGAGAAGGCGCTCGACGTCGTGTTCGCTGAGGATGAGTAGCTTTGTCATCGCGTGGGAGCGTACAGCCAATAGCGCTCGTCTGTCTTCTCGAACGGTTCGGCGGTGGCGTGCAGGAGGCGGAAACCGTGCGCGGCCGGGTCCGGCATCTCAACATTGAATAGGAGCAGCCACGGACGCCCGTGAAAATGCTCCACGGAAAGCTTCTCCGCGACTGGATACGGAACGTTGAGGGCGCGCTCCAATGCCGCGTCCCACTTCATATACGTCCCCTCTTCACCAAGACCGGCATACCAGAATCTCGTTCCTGGCAACCATGGGAGAAGCGCTTCGCACTGAGTAAGGTTGTGCGCGGCAATCGGGACGCGGTCGAGCTTCTGATCGCGGATGAACGCAGCCATCTCCTGCGCTCCCGAGAACGGCTCGCGAACGTCCGCGATCCAGTAACGCATCGCCACAAACATCGAGACGAGCAGGCTGAGGTTCAGCGCGATCGCAGCCGCCGCAGCCCAGCGGCGATCGATCAATTCCGCGTCCCGATCACCGGCGATCCAGATAGCCACGATCGTCAGCAGCAGAAAGAACCCGGCGTGGCGCAAGCCGCCCAGCCAGACATAGGAGTAGAGGATCGCCAGCACGGACAGTGGCAGCCAGAGAAAGAGAACGGCCTCGCGGGATCGGCGTATCGCGGCCGTGATGAGGAGCAGCACCGCCAGTCCGATCAGGAAACCGACGCTGGTCGGAATCGTCGGCAGAAACGCGTTGCTGACCGTCCAGGCAAACGCCTCCCGATTGAAAATGCGCATCACCGCTTGCCGGGCCGGATCGGGCGGCGTCCGGACCTGCAGCCACGCGAGCAGCGCGCTCGCGGCCATGAGCGCCGAGGCAATCGCGTCGCGAGCGCCAATCTGCCTCCTCTCGATTCGCTCGATCACGAAGAGAGCGGCGAACGTCCCGGCGATGAAGAAGCCCTGCGCGTTGCAGTTGAAGAGGAGCAGGAGCAGTAGCGCAAATGCGATCGGCCGCTCACGGCTGCGCCGGTAAAGCGCTGCCGCTGCAAACGTGAGCATTATCGTCAGCGCATAGCTGCGAACGATGACCGAGTATTCGTACGCCATGTAGTACGAGAACGCCAGCAGGGTTGCCGTAAGCCGTGACAGCGGCGATCGCGTCGCCAGCAGCCACACCCCGGCCGCGGCAATCGCCAGGTGCAGCACTTTCTGGCTGGCGTAGGCGAGACCAAGCTTCGCCAGCGGCGCGAGACAGAGGAACCAGAGCGCGGGCAATCCCGCGTAACGCGTCCTCGCCAGGATGGTCATCAGACCGGCATCGCGCACGTACAGCCAAGGATCCGCCTCGTCGCGCCACGGCTCGTGATGAAAGGCCACGAACGAGACGACCGCGGCGAACGCGGCCAGCAGCAACAGCGGAAAAAGCCGCGACACCGAGCGCGTGGTGACCAGCGTCCGCGGATCCCAGTTCCCGTTCATCGCTCAGGCTTCCGAGCGTACACCTCGATCGTCCCGCCGCGCCGCAGCAGCGTCTCCAGCATCATCAGCACAAACGCCACCGGCAGCAGAAAGATGGCGGCGATCGTCGTGGCAATCGTTTGCAACGGGAACTCGCGGATCCGGTGCGCCCGCGCCGCCGGCTCTTTCAGAATCGAGTAGAGCAGATCGTGCTCGAAGACGCGGTTCAGGAGGCTCTGAATCCAGCCGTACGGATTCTGCTCGAGGCTGAAGTGCGCGACGGACGTCATCCGGAAGCCACGCTGACGCAGGGCATCGGTCAGACCACGCGTCGAGAAGTGGACGTAGTGCCGCGGCACGTCGAGATGAAACCACTGCCGCCCCGTCCATGCCGACTGGATGCTGGCGAAGTTGGGAACGGCGATGACGAGCAGCCCGCCCGGCTCGAGAATCTCCCACGCCCGATCCAACGCCTTCAGCGGATCGATCATGTGCTCGAGGGAGTGCCAGAAGACGACTGCCTTGAATTCGTCCGATTCGAACGTCTGGCTCAGGAAATCGCCCGTCCGCACATCGAGCCCGAGGACGTCGCGCGCATGCGAGGCGGCCGTCGGCGAAAGCTCGACACCCACCGGCCGATACCCCGTCTCTCGCAGAAAGTGCAGCGTAAACCCGCGGCCGCATCCGACGTCGAGCACGGCGCCGGGCCGCGTCAGCCGGCGGATGACGTCGACTCTGCGCCGCCGGAACCAGCGTGTCATCCACTCGAAAAGCGGATTGAACCGGACGTTGCGCTCGCCGTAGTACGCCTTCGGATACCACGCTCCGATTGCCGTCTCATCGAGCGCCGGCCAGGTACGCGCCGATCCGCAGTGATCGCATCCGAGGATGGCAAAACCGTCGACAACGGAGTCGAACCAGTGCCGCACCGGCGACCCGCACGCGAGGCAGATTGCTGTATCGGGCGCCGCCACGGTCGCGCTCAGGCGTCGCGATGCACGCTGTCCATCGAAAATGCCGGCAGGCACACCGCGATGTACTCCGCCCCCTCGGCGCCCGGAGTCGAGTACTGCACCCACTCCCCGCTGCGCGTGATGACGGCCTCGCCGGCGCCGACGTCGATCACGCCTTCGCGCGTCGTCACTCGCAACGATCCGCGCAGAACGACCGTGTACTCCTCGAACTCCGGCGTCTGACCCGGCTCGACCCACCCGCTAGGGCTCTGCATGCGCGCCACACTGATTCCGGCGCTCTTTGAGTTGACGCGCCCGATGTACTCCTCGATCCGTTTCGGTTTGTTACCCGCCGCTTCGATGACGGAAGGCTGCTTGATGTGCGTTGGCATCGGGGAAGTTTACCTGCTCCGGTTCTCCCCCTTCGCGTTCTTCGCGGCTTCGCGTGCTCCCGGTTTTCACGCGAAGACGCTCACGCGAAGACGCGAAGGCGCGAAGAACAGCAACGGAGCTCTCACTTCCTCAGGATGTCCTCGATCGCCGCCAGCGCGCGCGGGTCGTGCTTCTGTCCCAGCCAGAAGGCGGCCTTCTTCCGCACGCTCGGATCGCGATGCGACTTCATCAGCTCGATGAGCATCGGAACCGATTCGTCGTCCGGAAGCTGCGACACGGCAAACACCGCCTTATCGCGCACCGCTGAGTCGGGATCATCGTCCACCGACGCGCGAATGGCGCTGGCGGCTTTGTTTCCCGCTTTCTGCGACAGCCAGAAGATCGCCTGGCTGCGCACGTGCGCGATCGGATCGTGTTTCGCCAGATTGATCAGTGCGTCGATCGCACCCGGCTCTTTCGATTGCGACAGAGCGAAGACCGCCTTTTCGCGCAAGTGTTGCGAGGCCGACGTCGACTGCGTGACGGCAAGAACGTCTTCATATCCGCGGCGTCCGCGCGTCTGTCCCAGCCAGAAGGCCGCCTGACCGCGCGTTCCATCGGGAGCCGTGCTCGAATTCAGAATCCGTTCGAGCTCCGTGGTCGCCGAGGCATCTGCATGCATCGCCAGCGTTGACATCACGGAACCGGAGCGACGTTCCGAGCTTCCCAGCATCGACGCCAGCAGCGCCACGCTCTTCTTCGGATCAACCCCATCGATCCACGTCACGGCAGCACCGTTGGCGTCGAGAGCACAGTCCATCGAATAGCTGCGGACGCGCGCGATCTCGCCATTCTCGACACGGTAGACGATCGCGAAGACGTCGGATGACGCGACCTGCAGGTCGCCCCGATCGCTGCTATTGAACGAGCTCCCATCGCGGTCGAGGCTGCATGTACCGCCCATCCGGTAATCGCCGTACGTGGTGAAGCAGCACATGACGTGCTCGCTCTCGATCTCCGGCACGGAGTAGCCGATGAAGGCCGTCTTCGAGGCCCGGATTTGTGCGCCGAGGTCCGGGGAGGCGGGGATGGAGGTGACGGTGGCGTGCAGGATGCGCGGCTGTTGCGCACCACCTGCGACTGCGAAAAGAAGAATTGTCAGAGCGATCGAAGCGGTTCTCATGCACGCTTAGACTGGCGCGCTTCGAGCCGGTTAGCTATACTCCGCGGACTTTTATGAGACGGGCGACCACACGGCGCAACACGCGAACGACGGGCTGCTTCAACCCGCCCTGCCGATGATCGTCTGTTTCAAGCAACACGACAATCCGACAGGGCCGAGCAATCGGCCCTTTTGATTTATGGGGGAGTCGTAGGACGTCGGGTGTCGGGAGTCGTAGCAGAAGCTGATCGCGGAACGCGCTTCTATCTCCGACGCCCGACCCCCGAGGTCCTACGACCCCCGGAGAAAACCATGCACGTACAACTACCCGACGGTTCCCAACGAGAAGTTCAGGACGGCGCCACTGTCGCCGACATCGCCCTGTCGATCGGCAAAGGCCTGGCGAAGGCGGCCCTTGCCGGCAAGGTCAATGGCAAAGTCGTCGACGTCTACACGCCCGTGCCCGACAACGCGAAGATCGAGATCGTCACGCCGAAGAGCGAGGCCGGCCTCGATACCATCCGCCACTCCACTGCCCATCTCATGGCCATGGCCGTGCAGGAGCTCTTTCCCGGAACCCAGGTCACCATCGGACCGGTCATCGAGAACGGCTTCTTCTACGACTTCGGCACCGAACGGCCGTTCACCGACGACGATCTCCGGCGCATCGAGGAGAAGATGTCCGAGATCGTCAAACGCGATCTGCCGGTGCGGCGCGAGGAGTTGAGCCGCGACGAAGCCATCGCCACCTTCGAGAAGCTCGGCGAGAAGTACAAGGTCGAAATCATCAAGGGCATCCCAGGCGATGAGCCGCTGTCGATCTACCGGCAGGGCGAATGGTTCGATCTCTGCCGCGGACCCCACGTCCCCTCCACCGGTCGCCTCGGCGCGTTCAAGCTCACCTCGGTCGCCGGTGCGTACTGGCGCGGGGACGAGCACAACGCCATGCTCCAGCGCATCTATGGCACCGCATGGGCGGACAAGGACGAGCTGTCGGCGTACTTGAAACGCGTCGAAGAGGCTCACGCGCGCGATCACCGAAAGCTGGGCAAGCAGCTCGACCTCTTCACCTTCTCGCACTTCGCGCCGTCGATGCCGATCTTCCTGCCGAAGGGCGCGGCCATCTACAACGAGCTGATCGACTTCGTGCGCGGCTTCTACGCGCGCGATGGGTACAGCGAAGTCGTCACGCCTCTGATCTGGGATACCGAGATCTTCAAGATCTCCGGCCACTACGAGAACTACAAAGAGAACATGTTCTTCTCCGAGGTTGATGAGCGCGAGTACGGCGTGAAGCCGATGAACTGCCCAGGCCACACCCAGATCTTCGCGATGGAGCGCCGTTCGTACCGCGACCTGCCTATTCGCTACGCCGACTTCGCGCGCCTGCACCGCTACGAGCGCTCCGGCGTCACTCATGGCCTCGTGCGCGTCCGCTCGTTCGCGCAGGACGACGCCCACCTCTTCGTCACTCCCGACCAGATCGAGCCGGAGATCGACCGCGAGCTGCGTCTCATCAAAGAGATCTACGACATCTTCGACTTCAAGGAAGTGCGTATCGCACTCTCCACCCGTCCCGAGAAACGCCTCGGCACCGACGAGATCTGGGACAACGCCGAGCGCGGTCTCGAGAACGCCTTGAAGAAGAATGGCGTCGATTACCACATCAATCCCGGCGAAGGAGCCTTCTATGGCCCCAAGCTGGAGTTCCAGGTCACCGACGCCATCGGCCGTCCCTGGCAGCTCGGCACCATCCAGCTCGACTACGCGCTGCCGGAGCGCTTCAAGCTCAGCTACATCGGCGCCGACAACGGGGAGCACCAGCCGGTCATGATCCACCGCGCAATACTCGGCTCGCTGGAGCGGTTCATCGGCATCATCATCGAACACTTTGCCGGTGCCTTCCCCGTTTGGCTCGCACCGGTTCAGGCATCGGTGCTGCCGTTGTCGGAGAAGTTCCTCGACTACGGGCGGGAGACGGCGGGGAAACTACGGGCAGCCGGTCTGCGCATCGAGACCGACGAATCGAACGAGAAGCTCGGCGCGAAGATCCGCGACGCGCAGCTCCGGAAAATCCCGTACATGCTGGTGGTCGGCGAGAAGGAAGTGGCGGCAGGAACGGTGTCGGTGCGGAAGCGGACCGGTGGCGATCAGGTCTCGCTTTCGATCGATGAATTCGTGGCTCAGACGAGAGCGGTCATCACTGCCCGCTCGTTGACTTTGTAGTGTTTTATTCGTAGATTTCGCGCTTCCGCGCTAACGGCTAACAGGAGGATTTCGCATTTTTCCACCACGACGAGGATCGCGATTCGACCGGAAACCCACAGAGCCTGAGTCCAGAATCAATGACATGATCCGCGGCATCGCTGAGGTTCGCCTCATCGGAGCCGATGGATCGCAGATCGGTGTCGTTCCCCTGCTGCAGGCGCAGGAAATGGCCCGAGAGAAGGACCTCGACCTCGTCGAGATCTCGCCGACGGCAAATCCTCCCGTCTGCAAGGTCATGGATTACGGCAAGTACGTCTTCCAGCAGAAGAAGAAACAGACCGAGGCCAAGAAGAAACAGAAGGTGATCGTCGTCAAGGAGGTGCAGTTCCGCCCCCGCATCGACGAGCACGATTTCGATTTCAAGAAGAACAACATCATCCGTTTCCTGCAGCACGGCGACAAGGTCAAGGCATCGATCCGGTTCCGAGGACGCGAGATGACACACATGGAGCTCGGCCGCGCAGTCCTCGACCGCCTCCTACTCGAGATCAAAGAGTACGGCGCCGGCGAAAATGCGCATCCCGACATTCAGGGAAACCGCATGACGATGGTGATATCGCCGGTGAAGTAGGGTGTGGGGGGTTGGGCGTGGGGAGTGGGAGCAGAATCAAAACCAGCTGCTCTTTCTCCATCGCTGCCAACGTCACACATCTCGCCAAAACGAAAGTCGCAAGTCTCAACAGAAACTTAAGGTCATTCAGGAGTGGTAGAACGGAGAGGGAAGCAGGATTGCACGTCGGTTCCGCTCCCACACCCCACCCCCTACTCCCCACACCCCACGCAAGGAATTCAATACCACCGCACTAAGTTAGGGACCAAGCTATGCCGAAGATGAAAACGCACCGAGGCGCCGCCAAACGTTTCAAGAAGTCCGGAACGGGCAAGCTTCAACGGAATCACGCCTTCCATTCGCACATCCTCACCAAGAAGTCCGCTGGCCGCAAAGCGGAGCTGGGGAAGGAAACGAGCGTGTCGAAGGCGAACGAGAAAACCGTAAAGCGGATGATCCCGTACCTCTGAGCTTCGAAGCTGCCGGCCGTTAGCCCTCCGTAGAGCTAACAGCCAGGAGCTCAGAGCTTTAACCCGAGCGAGGCGTGGTACTTCACCACTCCTGACCCGCCCGCTCTTAACGAACCAAACGAGGAGAAACAATGCCGAGAGTCAAACGGGGTACCAAACGTAAAGACCGCCGCTCCAAGATCCTGAAGCTCGCCAAGGGCTACTGGGGAATGAAGTCGCGCGGTCACCGGATCGCGAAGCAGCAGGTTGAGAAAGCGCTCAACTCCGCCTTCGCAGGCCGCAAAGATCGCAAAGGTGATTTCCGGAAGCTCTGGATCGCCCGCATCAACGCCGCCGCCCGCCTCAACGGGATTTCCTATTCGAAGCTCATGGCCGGCCTCAAAGCCGCCGGCTCGCTCGTCGATCGGAAGATCCTGGCCGACATCGCCGTCCGCGATGCCGCCGCCTTCACCGCCATCGTCGAAAGCGCCAAAGGTGCGCTGAACAAGCAGCAGCTTCGCACCGCCCTCGACAAAGAGACCGCCGCGAAGCGCCCGGCCGCGAAGCAGGCCTCCGCATAAAGCGCCATCACTGACTCACACTGAAAACGCGGGCCATGCGCCCGCGTTTTTGTTTGTACAATCCCCCGCTCGCCATGCTCGACGACATCACACGCATCAGCTCCGAATTCGACTCCGCCCTCGGCGACGCCAACACCGCCGCGACACTCGACGATCTTCGCGTCCACTACTTCGGCCGCAAGGGTGGCTTGATTCCGGCCCTCTTTTCGCGTCTCAAGGAAGTGCCGAAGGAGCAGAAGAAGGACGCCGGCGACGCGCTCAACAAGCTGCGCGACCGTCTCGAGTCGGAGCTGAAGGAAAAGTCGGAACGCGTCACCGCCGAGGAGTCGGCGCGGAAGCAGTCGCGCGACATCATCGACGTTACACTCCCCGCCCGCATCCCCCACCTCGGGCACCTTCACCCCGTCACGATCATTCGCCGCGAGATGGAGACCATCTTCAGCGAGATGGGCTACTCGCTCGATCCCGGCCCCGAGGTCGAGAGCGATTGGTACAACTTCGAGGCGCTCAACTTCACGCCTGACCATCCCGCGCGTGATACGCAGGACACGTTCTTTCTCGATGTCGATGCGGCACCCCGCGGTGAAGGTGGAAGCCGGCTTCCCTACCTGCTGCGCACGCACACGTCGAACGTGCAGATCCGTTCGATGGAGAATCACACGCCGCCGGTGAAAGTCCTCTCGTGTGGCCGCGTCTACCGCCGCGACGAGATCACCATGCGCCGCTCGCCGATGTTCCATCAGGCCGAGGGCTTTCTCGTCGACAAAGGGATCCACATCGGCCACCTCCGCGCCACCCTCGAGCACTTCATCAAACGCCTCTTCGGCGCCGACTCGAAGATGCGCATGCGCCCCAGCTTCTTCCCCTTCACCGAGCCCTCCGCCGAAGTCGACATGTCATGCGTCTTCTGCAAAGGCGCCGGCTGCGGCACCTGCTCCCAAACCGGCTGGATGGAGATCCTCGGCTGCGGCATGATCCATCCCCAGGTCCTGCGCAACGTCGGCATCGACCCCGAGGAGTGGAGCGGCTTCGCCTTCGGCCTCGGCCTCGACCGTTGCGCCATGATCAAGTTCGACATCCCGAACATCCGCACGCTGTTCGAGAACGATTTGCGCGTACTGCAGCAGTTCTAGGCCGTCCTTTGTTTCTGAAAAAGCGACCGGTCGCTGAGGCGTGGCGAACGATCTTCTACGCGCTGCGAGCGATCCCGCCCAAAGCCTCGTGGCCATCCGAGTACGTCTTCCGGATGGCGCGCAATTCGATGAGTGGGGTCATGAAGTGTGGTGAATTTTTTCTCGCCGCGCCTTCGCCTCCTGACCCCCGGTCAGCACTCGCTTCGCTCCCGTGGCCGGACTCCAGCCGACGATGCGACCCGCACCGTCGCTGTAGAAGACTTCACGGAGCGGCTGGATGGGCGGGCGGGGGTCTGCATTTACTTCAATCGACCATTCGAAAACGCCCGGCTCACTCCGCTCGATGACTCCGCGGTCGAGATTGAGCGCAACCAATCTTCGCGACCGAAACTCCGCTGGGGAGCGAGACCCCGTCGTTGCTGTCCTCAACACCAGCCGTGTTCCGTCGTCGCCGACGAAGCTTGCTTCACCGATTGATTGCTCCAGTTGAAAGTCGTGCTGCGTCACGCCTTCGGGTGAAAGGATGTGAAGCCTCGGTCCGAGTGTGGCGAAGAGGAGAGGTTTTTTTGGCGGAATCTCATCGACGATCGCGATCCGGCCATCACGCAGAAAGCGCGCGGTAAACACTGCTGTGCCTCCCGATAGCACCTTGATCGGCGCGCCGGTGCGGGCATCAGTCAAAGTGATTGAGCCGCCGGGTTGCCTCACGAGCATTCGTTGGGCGCCGGGATTGAGCGTGAAGCCCAGAGTGTTTCCGAACGCCCCCGTCGATTGAAAGCCTCGGGTGCGCAAGTCTAACTCGAAGACCGACACGCCATTTGGCGAGGCAACGTAGAGCCGGAAGAGATCGGGCGAGACGAAGGAGCCTCGATAGTACGACTTGAGCTCGCCAGGAACCCGAACCGAAAGCAGCGATCGTTTGTGCGCCACGTCATAAACGGAAAGCAGGCCACGCCCGATCACGGCGATGCGGCTACTGTCGTCGGAAACAAAGAACGGATCGGCGGGAGATAAGGTCAACCCCGTTTCCACCGGCTCGGCAACGCCGCGCTTGTAGACAACAAGGTCCGACAAACCATGCGCTGTACTTACGGCGATGGCGCTGTTGCCGTCACGCGAAAAACGCATCTCACGGATCGACTGGCCGCGGATCTTCCGCACCGAACCATCCTCAACGTCGATGAGAAACGCGGCGTGGTAATCGGCGCGATGGCGCGTCTCGCCCGCAAGAAGAAGAAACTGGCCGCCGGGTGCATGCCAGGCGATGACCCTCGTCAGATCCGAAGGTGCAACCGATACGACCCAGGATACAAAGCCGGCCGCGATCAGCAATGCCACCGCCATGACGCTCCAAAGAAATTGCGACAGCGCGAGATGGCCGCGACGCCGATCTGTACGACCGCGCTCGAGCTGCCATAAGCCGCCGGCGATGATGGCGATGATTAGCGCGGCAGCAAGGGCAACCAGCAACCACCCAACAAGGGATTTGGCCAGACCGTCGGCTAGAGGCATCACGAGAAGCCAGATCGCAACCCCACAAACGACGGTCGCAGCAAAATCAACTGCGATAAAAGGCGAGCGAGACCGCACAAACGTGCCGACGACATGCGCGATCAAGAATGAACCGATGGCAGCCGTCAGAATCTGCACCGTCAACTGCGTGAACGTGATGTCCCATAGCCCAGTCCATGCGCCGCCGAGGAAACGCGCCGGCGTCGCGATGATGCCGAAGCAGCCGACGATGAGGATGATGCTCGCGAGCAGTTTCCCAAACCAGATCGACGCCGCTCCGAGGGGACGCGAGAAGTAAAAGGACATCCGGCCCGTGGAGACGTCACCGATGAAACTGGCGCCCGTGAGCACGCCGAGTCCGACCGTAAAGCCGCTCGACAGGATGACTGCCAGGATCACGATTGCCTCGGCTGGCGACTTGCCCTTGCTCATCGGAATCAAGTTGAGAATGACAAAGGGCAGAACCGCGAACGCGATCGCCGCGTAGGCCACGAAGCGCTTCTCCTCGAATTCTCTGGCCGCAATGACGAGGGCGTTTCTCATTCGTTTCTCCCCTGATTCCCGCCGGCGATGGCGATGAAGATCTCTTCCAGCGACATCGCCTGCACTTCGGCCGCCCCGATGTTGCTCGTGCTGCGAATACGCTCGAAGGCGATGTCGTCGTAGTTGCTGACGATCGCCTCGGCGCCGCCGCCCCATGCTCGCATCACTGTCGGACGCATCACCGTCGTGTCGAGCGCGGCCGGATCCGTGGCGAAGCGGATGCGCCGGAAGCGGGATTTGAGCGCATCGACTTCTTCATCGAGCACCAGCTTGCCGTTCTCGATCATCCCGACGCGGTCCGCGAACGTCTCCACGCCGATCAGATCGTGCGTCGTGATGAAGACGGTCGTTCCCCGGTCGGCAAGATCGCCGATCACTTCCTCGAACAGCGACTTGCGCGCGACGACGTCGAGACCGAGCGTCGGATCGTCGAGGACGAGCAACTCCGGCGTGTTCGCAAGCGCCAGCGCAAGAGACACCTGCTTCTTCTGACCTTTCGAGAGGATGCCAAAGCGGCTGTTCAGCGGTACGCCAAACATGCGGAGGCGTTCTTCGACGCTCTCCTGATCCCACTTGCGATACAGGCGCGCACAAAAGCGTGCAATCGCAGCGACGCTCATTTCCGGCGGGGCGTCCGCATCTTCGCTAACGACGCCTACGCGCTGCATGAGCTCCGAACGGCGCGACCAGACGTCTTCGCCGAACAACGTGACCTTCCCATCTTCCGGCTTTTGCTGGCCGAGGAGACAGCGGACGAGAGAAGACTTGCCCGCGCCGTTGCGGCCCACGAGCGCGTAAACCGCGCCCCGCGTCACGCTCAGAGACACCTGATCGACCGCGACCTTTCGGCCGTAGTTCACTGTGAGATCCGCAATCTGAATCGCACTGTCGCTCATGCTTTTCTCCTGTGCTCGCGCACGACACGCTCGTATGCCGACTCGACTTCATCGACGGCATCTTCGAGCTCCGAGCCGACCGCGATCGCCGTCGAGGCGTAACGAACGGCGGCATCGCGCAGCGCTTCATTCCGCTCGTTCTTCCTCGGCTGCACCGGCACGTCGGCGACGTACGTTCCTTCGCCGCGCTTGACCGCGAGCACACCCCCTTCGGTGAGCCGCTGATAGGCGCGGGCGACGGTATTGGGATTGACGCGAAGATCTTTGGCCAGGTCGCGGACGGACGGCACGGATGCGCCCGGTTGCAGCGCGCCGAGGGCGATCATGCGCCGGACGCCTTCTTCGATCTGGCGCCAGATGGGGGCGGGGTCTGTCGGATTGATGGCAAACATGTGTGTGTGGGCGGGTGCGGTGTGGGGAACCGAAACGCTCGCTCTCCACCCGATCTCTATCGGCGATGTGTACTAGACACCTAATACAGTAAGCCAGAGTGCACTTGCTGTCAAGTGGCATGCCGTTTGAGTAGTTTCCGGGTATGAGAAAGACCCAGAGGATAGCTATCGCAGTCGCGGCGGTCGTGGCCGTCGCCGGAATCACATCCATCGTTCTGCGGCATGGAAACGACGCGACGACCGGGCAGCAAGACCGAGCCCAGACGGTAACTCCGCAGCTTCCCGATACCGCGATCGTGAAGGCGGTCCAGGATGCGAACATCCGCATCGACGGATTGTCCGCAACGAACGTCGGCGGGATCGTCGTGCTCAAAGGAACGGCGGACCCGGCCGCAGCACAACAGGCCGCCGCGGTGATCCATCAGCTCGGCTTCGCGCGCGTGGCGAATCTCATCGTGCCACGCACAGCGGTCGACGACGACTGGATGCGCCGCGAGGCAGAGAAACGCCTGGCGTCGACACGCGCCCTCGACGGCTGCACGCTTCGCGTGAGCTGCGCCAAAGGCATTCTGCGCGTCGAAGGCACGTCGTACAGCGACATGCAAGCCGAAGTCGCTCGCAACGTCCTCCGCCGCCTCGGCGCCAGCGAAGTACAGGTGCAGTTGACGAAGCTGTAGTCGATGCTTGCTGGAGTTGCTAGGTTGTCGGGTGCATCGACAACTTGGTAGCTCGTCGTCAATGTGGATTCAGACTCTCATAATTGACGCCGCTGCACTTCACTTGATCTCTTCGCGATGGGGCGCATACTTGGTTCATGTCGTCGCCCGAGCCGAACCTGCTCACTCCACGCGAATACCTCGCCCTCCAGCGAAAATCAGAAACTCGAAGTGAGTACATCGCGCGCCGTACGATTGCGTTGCCCCGATCGAACATGCGCCATGGCTTAATCAACGGCAACCTCTTTCGAGAGCTCAGCTCTCCGCTCCGCGGTAGAGCAGGCCAAGCGCATGCAGCCGCGCTCCGCATCAAAGTCAGCGCAACCGAGATGTACGCCTATCCTGACATCGTCGCTCTTTGCGCAAAGCCTTTGCTCGAAGACGAGCACCTTGACACCCTGCTCAATCCGAGCGTGATCGTCGAAGTGCTTTCAGATTCGACCGAGCTGCATGACCGGGGAGAAAAGTTCGCCAACTACCGCCGCATCGATTCGTTGCGCGAATATGTCCTCGTCTCGCAGGAGAGAATCTGCATAGAGCTTTACCGGCGCGATGCAGACAAATGGATCTTCTCCGAGGTCAGCGGTCCGGACGCCGTTCTCCACCTCGTATCGATCGACTGCCACGTACCGGTTAGCACGATCTACGAGAAGGTGGACTTCAGTCTGACCTGATCGCCACGAGTTTTCGCGTCAGCAGTTCACGATCGGACGATGAAGTTTCGGCGAGGCTGGCGACTGCCAGCGCAAGAATCACGTCCTGACCCGGGGCGATATCGACGTCCTCGCCGTAGTGGCGCCGCAGCAAGGCAATCACCTGAGCATCGAAGCTACGGCCACACCGCTCCGCATCGGCGGCGATTCTCTTGCGAAGCTTGGCCGAGATGCGGATGGTATGTGCGACCGTCGATTCAGGCGGATGCGCCGGGGTTCTCCGACTCATAACCGAAATCGTATCCGATTCAGCAATCCTGCAACCCTACCCTACTGCGCCACCAACGGCTCCTCCACCGGCGCGATCTCTTCTTCCGCGACCGACTTCCGCGCCCGCATCCTTTCCTGCAGATCGTCGAACAGCGAGTAGGCAACCGGCGTTGCCAGCAGCGTGAGCAGCAACGCCAGGCTCTGGCCTCCGATGATCACTGAGCCGATGGCGCGGTTTGTTGCGGCGCCGGTTCCGCTCGATGCTACGAGAGGGAGCATGCCGGCAACGAAGGCCAGGGTCGTCATCAGAATCGGGCGCAGACGGTCGCGGTTGGCTTCGCGGATCGCTTGCGCGCGTGGGAGGCCGTGCGCGCGGAGGCCGTTCGTGTGATCGACCTGCAGGATGCCGTTCTTTTTCACGATGCCGAAGAGCACGAGGATACCGAGCATCGAGAAGATGTTGAGCGACTGGTTGAGCACCAGGATCGAGAAGAGCGCAAACGGAACGGTGAGCGGGAGCGCCAGAAGGATCGTTACTGGATGAATCCAGCTCTCGAACTGCGCGGCCAGAATCAGGTACATGAAGATGATCGACAGCAGGAACGCGAACATGAAGTTCGTGAACGCGCGGCCCTGCTCGCGCGAGCGGCCCGTGAAGCCTGACGCGTACTCGGGCGGCATGTTGAGCTTCTTCGTTTCCGACAGCAGGTTGTCCATCACCGTTTGCGCGGAGTGACCCGGCGCCATGTTCGCGGTGAGCATGACCTGACGCTGACGTTGAATGCGGTTGATCGATGCCGGCCCCGCGCCGGGCGACATCGTGACGACATCGCGGAGCTGCACGGTGCGCGCGCCGACGGACGGCACCTGCGCCTGCGCGATGCCCTGCGGGTCTTTGCGGTATTCATGTTCGGCGCGCACGTGCACCTCGTACTGCTCGCCGCCTTCGTAGTAGTCGGTGATCTTGAGACCGCCGACGAGCACGTTCAGAGTCGAAGCGATATCCTGCACGCGGACGCCCATGTCCGAGGCCTTGTCGCGGTCGATGCGGACGCCGAGCTCGGGCTTGCCGGTGATCAGATTCGTATCGGGATCGATGACGCCGAGGGGCTTCATGCCGCGCAATTGCGCGAGCAGCGTGTCCGAGTACTTCGAAAGCTGATTGAGATCGGGACCGCCGATCCAGTACATGATCTCTGCGTTCACGCCGCCCCCGAATGCGTTGACCGGGCCGACGGACGTGCGCAGATTCAGCCTCTGATACTGCGGCATGATGTTGTTGCGGACGTCGGCCATGACTGCGAACTGATCGCGCTTCCGTTTGTCGACCGGAATGAGCTTGACGTAGACGGTGCCGAGGTTTTGCGTGACCTGCGGATCGTCGCCAATGGTCAGGACGGTGGTCTCGACTTCGGGCAGCTTGCGAACGCGCGCGGCGATCGACTCCATGATCGTCTGCGTCGTCTGCAAACTCGCCCCCTCGGGTGCGCGGGCCTGCACCTGGAACTGCGATTCGTCGTCCGAGGGGAGAAAGTTCTTGTTGACGAGGATGCCGAGCGGGACGATCGAGACCAGCGCGATCACCATTGCCGTGACGATCACCCAGCGATGGGCCATCGACCAGTCCAGCATCTTCAGGTAGAAGCCCTCGATGTGCGCGTAGAGCCCGTGCTCGCGCGTCGAGGCCTCGTGCGACAGATCCTCGCGGCGCAGCCAGCGCGCGGACATCATCGGTGTCAGCGTGAACGAAACGAGCAACGATACGGCGATGGCGATGGCCATCGTCACGCCGAACGAGTGCATGAACCGTCCGACGATGCCGGCCATGAACGCGACCGGCAGGAAAACGGCGATGAGCGAGAGCGATGTGGCCAGAACGGCCATGCCCACTTCCTTCGTCCCTTCGACTGCCGCTTCGTCAGGTGACATCTTCTTCTCTTCCATGAACCGGAAGATGTTCTCGAGCACGACGACGGCGTCGTCGATGACGATGCCGACCGCCAGGGTCAACGCGAGGAGCGTGATGACGTTCAGCGTGAAGTCTTCGTACCGCATGGCCGCGAATGTGGCGATGATCGAGCTGGGAATCGCGATCGCGGCAATGATCGTCGGACGCGAGCGGCGGAAGAAGTAGAGCAGCATGCCGAAGGCGATGAGCGCGCCGGCGAGCCGCAGCGGATTAATCGGAACCACGCCGCCACCCGGCACGAATGCCGCGATCGCAAACGCCACCGCGGCCCCGCCGACGCGGAAGGCGAAGGGCAGTTGTTTCTTCGAGGCCAGCCAACTGACGAGAGCGAACAACACGATGAACGTCAGAATCGAAACGTGTATGGCCGGCGCGCGCGCCGCGAGATCCTTCACGCCGAAGAGCAGCGTGTAGGTCGCCAGCGTGGACACCAGCATGATCAGTGCTTCGCGCAATTTCGGCGACGAGAGGAAGAACCAGACGATGAGTGCAGCGAAGAGCGAGCCGAGAATCAGATGTTCCTTCACGGCATCGACCGCAGCGACGATGAAGTCGGACTGATCGCGGACGACCTGCATCGTCCACCCTTTCGGAAGATCCGAGCGCACGTGGCCGAGTTGTTCTTTGAGCCGCTCGATGACTTCGACCGTGTTCGTGCCGGACTGTTTGCGGATGTTCATCACGACGGCCGGCTTGCCGTTGACGGTGGCGATCGATTCGGGCTCGGCCACACTGTCTTCGATGTGAGCGACGTCGCCGACTTTCACGACGTATCCGTTCGACGTCGAGAGCGGAATGTTCGCGAAGTCCGCGGGCGACTGTACGCGGCCGTAGGTGCGCAGCGTGAGATCGCGCAGACCCTGTTCGACCTTGCCGCCCGGAATCTGCACGTTCTGCGACTGCAGCGCTGCCACGAGTTGCGCGGTGGTCAGGCCGACCGCGGAGAGTTTCGCGGAATCGACGACGACGTTGATCTGCCTCGGGCGTCCTCCGACGATCAGCACCTGGCCAACGCCGTTGATCGATTCAATGCGACGACGAAGTTTCTTGTCGGCGAACTCAGTGATATCGCGGATTGGCGCAGGACCGGAGAGCGCAATGCCGAGGACGGGAATGGCGTCGGGATCGATCTTTAGAATGATGGGAGGATCGGCGTCCTTCGGCAGGTCGCGGAGGATCGTGTTGACCTTGTCGCGCACTTCCTGCGCCGCTACGTCGATGTCCTTCTCCAGCACGAAGCTGACAATGACCTGCGACGTCCCCTCGGACGAAATGGACTGCAACTGATCGATGCCGCTGATCGTGTTGACGGCCTCTTCGACTTTGTCGGTGATGTCCGTCTCGATCTCTTCCGGTGCCGCGCCAACGAGCCGCGTGGTGATCGTGATCGTCGGGATGTCGACTTTCGGAAAGCGGTCGACGCCGAGCTGCTGGTAGGCAAACCAGCCGACGACAACGAGCGAGAGAACGATGACCGTCGCAAAGACGGGACGGCGAACGCAGAGAGCGGCAAGTTTATGCATGTGGTTTCTCGCTATCTATCTGTTTCATCTGCGTCATCTGCGGATAAAAACCTTCGTCCGCAGATGACGCAGATGTGCGCAGATCACTGCCCCAATTCAACTCTTGCAAACATCCCGGGTCGCAACCTTCCGTCGCGGTTCGGGAACTCGGTCTCGACTGTGAAGGATCGCGAAGCCGGATCGATCACACCGCCGACCACGGCCACTTTGCCCTGGAAGACATCTCCGGCGTAGGCATCGACGGTTGCTTTCACGTTCTGCCCCAGTCGCACGCGCGCGAGCTCTTTCTCGGGAACGCGGAAGCGAAGTTTGAGCGGCGAGGTCTGGACGACGACGAATGCGACGGTGGCGTCGCCGAGCCGCTGGCCGACGTCGGTGCGCTTCTCGGCGACCACGCCGTCGATCGGCGAACGAAGCGTCGAGTCGGAGAGTTGCTGGCGGTAAATCGCCGCCTGCGCCTCGGCCGACTGTTTCGCCGCACGGGCCTGATCGAACATCGCCTGCGATCGGTCGTACGTCGCCTGCGGGATCGACTCTTTCGCGATCAACTCCTTCTTGCGGTTCAGATCGTTCTGCGCGTCTTTCTCGGCGGACACGGCGCGCGCGATGTCGGCGTTCGCTTTGTCCAGATTGAGCCGCGGATAGTCGGTCTCGATCTCGAGCAATGGCTGGCCGCGGCTGACGCGCGAGCCTTCGTCGACGTACATCTTTCCGACGCGGCCCGGAATCCTGACCGCGAGCTCCGAACGAACCGGCGAGATGAGCTCGCCCGTAGCAACGATGGTCCCTCCCGATTCGGACGACGCGATGCCTGAGGATGCTGCGCTGGCGGAGTCGCTTGCGGTTGTCGTTGCGGTCGTCGCTGTTGCTGCCGATGCAACATTCTGCACATCGCCCGGCAACGCCGGCGCGGCCTGCGTCGTTGTCGCGGGGGCAGCGTCCTTCTTCTCGCAGCCGAGCGGAAGGATCGCCAGAATCAAAATCGAAATCGTACTGATGAATGAACGCGTCATTGCTGGGTTGCTCCCACTCCAAAAGCTTCTTTGATCGCGCCGGCGGCATACCAGACGCGGAGTTGTGCGAGGTTGTGGTTCAACGTTTCGGAAGCGACGGCGCGGCGCGCATCAGCGAGAGAAAGCTCCGACGTGGCGAGATCGAGCGAGGTCGATTCCTGTGCCCGATACAGCTCGAACGCCTGGGCGTACTCGGCGTCCGCAGCGGCGAGCTGTTCCTTCGCCAACTGCAGCGTCGTATCGGCCGAGTACAGATCGGTGATGGCCTTGCGCACATCTTCATGCGCGGCGGTCTTCGCGTCTTCTAACAGGAGCTTGGCCTGTTCCTCGCGTTCCTTCGCAGTGGCCACGCGCAGATTGACCTGATTCGAATCCCAGATCGGAACGCTGAAACGAAAGGCGCCGTATCCGTAGCGGCTGGCCGGAAACGCCGCTTTCTGATTGATATAGCCGGCGTCGAACGTGACGACGGGCAGACGGCCGCCGCGCTGTTTGAGCACTTCGAGCTCGGCGACGCGGATGTTGTTCTGCGCCACAGCGACGTCGGGCCGCGACGACTCGGCGCGCGTCATCAGGGTTTGCTCGTCGGGCAGCGGAGCCAGCGCATTATCGGGTGGCGTCACGGCGATGTCTCCTGTCAGATCGAGGTCCTCGCGCAATCCGCTGACGGCTGCTTCGCGCTGCTGTTGTGCGGTTGCCAGCAATCGTTGCGACGACTTGATCGCCGTTTCGGCGCGCAGTACATCGACCTTCGTCACCTCGCCCGCTTGATAGAACGCGTTCGACTGCGAGCGCCGCTTTTCGGCGAGACCAATGTTCCGCTGTTCGATCGCGATGTTCGCGTCGGCGTTGGCGACGCCGAGGTAGTTCGAGGCCACGCGAAGGAGGATGGCGTCCTCGGTCTCGTGAACGCCGAGCCTCGCGTTGACGGTGCCGATCTTGGCCTGATCGTATGCACGCTTCTCGCGCAAACCGGCATACACCGGTTGTGAAAGCACGACGCGGTAGTTCCAGTCGTTGCCCGGCAGAACGGTGCGCGCGTCGGCGCCGGTGCCGAACGCGACCTCGGTGGAGTTGCGGATCGCCGAACCGGTGAACTGCACCTGCGGCAGGATCGACGACAACAGAAGCTTGCGATTCTGGTCCGCGACCGTCGCATCGATGCGCGAGCGCTCCACCGTGTTGTTGACGCGGAGGGCGCGCTCCAGCGCTTCCGGCAACGTCAGTTTCGTTTGCGCACCGGCAGTCGCGGACGACGCCAGCAGGATCAAAGTCAGTACAGCACGTTTCAATGTGAGCTCCGTTTCGGTTTCGGAATGGCGATGCCGCCGAGCAGCGTGGAGACGATCAGTTCAACGTCTTCGCTCTCCGGCGGCGGCGCATCCTCGGTCAGCCGTTCGAGGACGATGGCGATGCTCCCTTCGATCAGAAAGAGCGCCAGCCGCGATGGATCGAGCACGCGCACTTCGCCCGCGTCCATGGCGGCCTTCAGCATGCCGGCGAGCCGGTCGACGCGCGCCTTGAATTGCGGCTGGCATGTGCGCTTCTGCCGCCGCTGCTGCGTCGCGTTCCCCTGCGTCATGCGCAGCGAGTGATAGAGGCGGAAGAACTCGCGGTTCTCACCGAAGAACGCAAACTGCGCGGTCAACAGCGACCGCAGCTTTTCCGCGAACGGCCCTTCCGCATCGAGGGCGGCATCGAGTCGTCCGTGCAACTGGCCGATCGCGGTCTCGAAGGTCTTCTCGACGAGCTCTTCGCGGTCTCGGAAGTAGAGGTAAATGGTCCCCTTTGCGACGCCCGCCTCTTCAGCGATCTCCTGCATCGTGGCCGCAGCCATTCCCTTGCGCGAGATCACGCGAATAGCCGCTTCCTGGATGGACTGGACGCGGAACTCCTGAACGATTTCTTCTTTGGATTTGGCCATGTTTTGGGATCGCCCAGCGAGCTGACAGCGTATCCATCGCGCTGAACGAGCGGTCAGTCAACCAGAATTCCGGGTCAGAGGCAAGGGATGAGTGCTCGGATTTACCGATGCGTGACAGGTTCGCTCGCTGATTTCTCACGCGAAGACGCGAAGACGCGAAGAACTAACCTATGAACTTTCGCGTCTTCGCGACTTCGCGTGAGAAGTCTTGGCCATCGTGCGCTTGACGCCAAAGCCACGATTGGGCTTACGATTAATGCCATGACAGTCGTCACATCGATGACCGCTGACGAGCTTCTTCAACTCCCTCGCGACGGGTGGAGATATGAGCTCGTTGAAGGAGAGCTGCGCAAGATGTCCCCTTCGGGCGCGCGTCACGGCCGCGTCGCGGCGGAAATCGTCGGAAGCCTTACCGCTCAAATGAAGCGTCAGCGAACGGGCGCTATTTACTCCTCGGAGACCGGGTTTCGGATCTCGCGCCAGCCGGACACCGTGCGCGCGCCGGACGCTGCGTTCGTGCGCTCCGAGCGCGTCACCGACTCGGCCGGATTCTTCGAAGGGCCTCCCGATGCCGCGTTTGAAGTCGTATCGCCGGGCGACACATACACCGAGATCGAAGAGAAGACGATCGCCTGGCTACGCGCAGGAACGAAAGTGGTCATCGTGGTGGATCCGAAGACGAAAACCACCCGCGTGCATCGTGCGGACAGCGCTACGAAAGTCGAGGATGTGATCGAGATCGACGACGTCATTCCTGGATGGCGGCTCTCGCTCGCGGAACTCTTCGGCTGAAAGACTTATCCGCAGATGACGCAGATGGAGAGACGCTTTTATCTGTGCTCCATCTGCGTCATCTGCGGATCGGTCTCCGCTCGTTCCCTGCGCATGATCACAACCAACAGCACAGCGGATGCGGCCAGCGCCGTTCCGAAGATCGTGAATTGTTTCGCGTTGTGGAAAATCGCCGCGCCAGTTGCGAACATGATCGAGTAGACCATCACGATGCCGGCTACCCAGGCGATGGCGTTGCGGCCAAGCTCGCCGCGTACCGGCTCGATGCCGCTTTCGCGCGCGATCACGCCCCATCCAGGGCCGGCGGGACGCACCTTCTTGTAGAACGCATCGAGCGTCGCGCGCGGCTCCGGTTGGGTCATCATCGTCACGACGAGCCAGACCAGCGTCGTTGATGCCGTCGTGATGATCAGGCCGATCGCGAAGCCGTTCGGCGAGGAAGAGTCGATGAAGTTGCGGATACTGAGCGAGACGATGAGCGCTGCCGCCATCGCGCTCACTTCCGACCAGGCATTCACGCGCCACCAGTACCAGCGCAGGATGTAGACGAGTCCCGTTCCCGCGCCGAGCATCAGCAGGAACTGCCAAGCATGACTTACCTGATCCATGAATTGCGTGGCAATGAGCGAGAGTAGAAGTGTGAGCGCGGTCGCCAGACGTGACGCCAGAACGTAGTGTTTCTCGCTGGCGTCGCGCTTGATGAAACGGCGGTAGAGATCGTTCACGAGGTAGCTCGATCCCCAGTTCATCTGCGTCGCCTGCGTCGAGCTGAACGCGGCGACGAACGACGCCAGCATCAGTCCCTTCAGACCGGTCGGCAGAAGATCGACCATGGCCCGCACGTAGTTGATGCCGGGATCGCCTTCCTTCACCGCGCCGCCGTACATCACGAGCGTGCAGAGCGCGGTGATCACCCACGGCCAGCTCCGCAGCGCGTAGTGCGCGATGTTGAAGAAGAGCGCTGCGCTGCGCGCTTCGCGCTCGGTGCGGCAGGCGAGCATGTTCTGCACGACGTAGCCGCCACCGCCCGGCTCGGAGCCGGGATACCACGACGCCCACCAGTTCAACCCGAGCAGCGCGGCGAGCGTGATCGTCGGCACGACCCACAATCCGTCGCCGGTTGGCCAGAACGACATCGCAGCAGCCGAGGTCCCGAAAGTCGTGCCGATCGGTGTCCCGGCCGGATGCGCGAACGCGAGCTTTGTTTTCAGCACATCGACGCCGCCGACTGCGCTGAGCGCGACGACGGCCAGCGTGATCGCTCCTCCCATTTCGAAGAGGTACTGCACGCCGTGCGTCGTGGCGACGCCCCAATAACCGGAGTAGACGGTGTAGGCAAATACGACGATGAGGCAGACGAAGAGGGCGCTGCGGTTGGAGATGCCGAGGGTGCCCTGGAGCACTTTGGCCATGCCGAGGTTGACCCAGCCCATGACGATGATGTTGGCGATCAGGCCGAGGTAGGCGGCGCGGAAACCGCGGAGGAAGGCGGCCGGACGCCCCGAGTAGCGAAGCTCTGTCAGCTCGACGTCCGTCACCACCTCAGCGCGGCGCCACAAGCGGGCGAAGAAGAAGACCGTGAGCATGCCGGAACCGAGCATCGACCACCACAGCCAGTTCCCGGCCACGCCATTCTTGACGACCATCTCGGTCACAGCCAACGGCGTGTCGGCGGAGAACGTGGTCGCCACCATCGCCGTGCCGGCCAGCCACCAGGGCATCGACCGGTGCGAGAGGAAGTAGTCGAGCATCGAGCGCTTGGCCTTGCGCCCGAAATAGATCCCCATCGCGACGATCAGCGACAGATAGGCAGCGACGATCGCGTAGTCGAGCGGCCGCAGCGCAAACGTGCTCATGGCTTCATGATCCCCGCTCCTCGCATCGCCAATCCCGGAATGGTGACCGGCAGCTTGCCGGACACCGGCGCCTCGCCGAACAGCGCGTGCACTGCCGCAACCTGCATGACCGGCTGGATCCCGTACGCGCAAATGTACGTATCGGTAGCTGGGATCTCGCGCAGCAGGTACGGCGTGCCGAAAGAGATGGCGAAGGTGGGAATCCGCGGCGCGAGATCGGCGAGGAGCTTGCGGGCGCTCTCCGGAACAGCAATCGATCCCGAACCGGAACGCGTGCGCACCGCCATCGCGAAGATGACCGCATCCGCGTTCTGCGCCGCCGCGGTAATCGGAGCGATGTTGTCCGGCGTCGTGCGCGCGTCGATAAGAAATGTCTGCGGCGGTGCGGTCAGCCTCCGGCGCATCTCGCGCTCGAAGTCGGGCAGCGGCGATACCAGCTCCTGAAAATCGCTCACGGTGATGATGACGACACGTGCACTCTTCTTTACTGGCAAAGCTCCGGCCTGCTCGCGCACGAGCGTGACCGCCCGCCGCGCGATGCTCTGCGCAAGCTCACGATGTTCCTTCGTGTCGATGCCGGCAAAGATCTCGTCGGGCGTTCCCACGCCGGCGCCTGCGAACGCCTTGGCTGCGAGAATGCGCCGCACCGACTCGTCGATCCTCGACTCCGGCAGCCGCCCGCTCACGACCGCCGCCTTCACCGCGGCAACGGCGGCATCGACGTTCGGCGACAGCAGTATCTGATCCTGCCCGGCTTCGATCGCACGGATGGCCGCTTCGCCGGCGCTGAAGTGCTCGGTGATGCCGCCCATGTCCATGGCATCGCTGACGACCAGGCCATCGAATTTCAGGTCGTGGCGCAGCAGGCCGGTAATCATCTTCTTCGACGTGGTCGCCGGCATCGTCCCGTTCTGCGGCACTTCCGACGCCTTGGTTCCGTAGGGGTTCTCGCCCGGATCCGGTGGCCGCACCGGCACGAGCTCCTCATCGAGAGCAGGCACTGCGAGATGTCCGATCATGATCGACTTCACACCGGCGTCGATTGCCGCGCGAAATGGCAGCAACTCGACCTTCTCCAGCCTGGCACGATCGACAGCGAGGATCGGCAGTGAGCGATGCGAATCGACATGCGTGTCGCCGTGCCCCGGAAAATGTTTGGCCGTCGCCAGCACATGCTCCGACTGCACGCCCCGCACGAACGCGGCCACGAAGCGGCTGACATCGGCCGGATCTTCGCCGAAGCTGCGTGTGTTGATCACAGGATTGTCGGGATCGACGTTGACGTCGGCGACGGGCGCGTAGATGTGGTTGATCCCCACCATCTTCGCTTCCCGCGCCACCACCCGCCCTTCCTGTTCGGCCAGCGACGGATCGCCGGTCGCAGCCACGGCCATCGCCCACGGCCAGTAGGTCGTGTCGAGAAAACGCATCCCCATGCCCGACTCGAGGTCGGCACTGATCAGCAGCGGCACCTTCGCCTCACTCTGCAGACGCGCCGTCAACTGCGCGGTCTCGTAGACATTCGAGACCGACCACATCACGCCGCCGGCATGGTTGTCGCGGACGTGATGCAGCAACTCCCGATAGGCCATCGACGACTCGGACATGAAGACACCATGCCCGATCACCGCGAACAACTGCCCGACCTTGTCATCGAGCGAGAGTTGTTCGATCGGAGGAATCGCAGCGGGGTGATGTTGCGGGACCGACGCACACATCGAGGCCAGGAAGCCTAGCACGGCGATGACGAGGGTTCGGACGCGAGACAAGCGTGGGGAAGGATACGGGATGTGGGGTGCGGGGAGTAGGGGGTCGGGGGTGGTAGATGAAGCGACGCTAGCGCGCGGATGTCATTCTGAATCGGCGGAACCACGGTGGCGGAAGGGCGGTGGAGCGCGACGAAGAATGTGCCGCCGGCGTAGCGCATTTCTCACACGCTTAGTGCATGCTGCATCTCCTTACTAGACCTCGTCCTATTTCTTTGGAGTGCTTTCCCATCGAGCGCCTTCTCCCCCCGCGCTTTTTGCGGGGGGAGAAGGTGGCGAAGCCGGATGAGGGGGGCGTAGATACGCAGGGCGACCAACCACGCCTCGCACGAACTGCCGGAAAACGCGGCACATGCACGGATGTCTCGTTCGAACGCCCCCTCATCCGCCTTCGGCACCTTCTCCCCCACTGAAAAGCGTGGGGGAGAAGGCGCTCGATGGGAAAGAGTTGCGATGACGACGTGAGAAAAGCGGGATAGCCCGTCTCGATCTTCGGCAAGGACTGAGCGCCCTCAGATCGTCCGCTGCAATGCCACACTCTGGCCTTGTTGCATGCATACGATGTGCATATGTTGGCCCCGGTGAATATGGAGAGCGATGATGCGGCGTGAATACGACTTTTCGGATGGCAAGAGAGGCGCGGTGGTGCCGGCTGAACGCGGCAAAACACGAATCACGATCCGCCTCGACAACGACGTTCTCGATTGGTTCCGCGATCAGGTGAACAAGGCTGGCGGAGGGAACTACCAGACGATGCTCAACAACGCCCTCCGCGAATACGTCGCCGAGCGCAAGGAACCGATCGAGAAGACAATCCGGCGCGTCATTCGCGAGGAGTTGAAAAAGCGGGGAGCGGCGTAGAGGGACCTTTCAAATCGACGTCAAACTCGGCAGGCTTCGTCTGGTCCCAATAGTCGCTGAGGTCGTGGGTGTCCCAAAACTCGCCGATTTCGGCATAGGACGAGGCGTTGGAAATGGTCGTCTTACTTTCGCTCATGTCGATTGTTCTTCAGGTCCAACGACACCACCTCGCGACACCGCAGCCGGGCGGGACGCCCGACTGCCCGCGTGCGAGACGCACGCACTCCTACTTGATCACCGCCCTCACTCCGATCGTGCCGTTTGCGTTCGGATCGTCCTTTGATGTCACGGCGATCTGTTCTTCCAGTGCGCCGGCTTTGGCGCGGGCGCCGTCGATCGTGACCGTCAGCGCTTCCTTTGCTTTCGGCGCGAGTTTCGTTTTTGCGTTGTACTCGTAGTAGAGGCAGCGGCATGCCGAGCGGGCCACCACGAATGAGAGCGGCGTCGATGTCAGATTCGTGATCTCGAACTGCCGCACGGCTCGCGTTCCCTTTCGGATGACGCCGTAGTCCGCAACCTCGGGGGTGATCCGAATCGACGAAGCCGCGGCGACGGGAAGAGGTGCCACCGTGCCTCCTGCCGTACCGGCCTCGGTGGTCGTGCTCGTGGATGGCGTTTCGATCACTTGTGGTGCGTTCGCTTTCTTTTCCGAGCTGGCGCGCCAGATCAGCCATCCGATCACGCCAAGGACGGCGAGAGCGATGACGAAGATCAGGAGGACGCGCGAGGAATTGCCGGACGCGCGGTTCGTGGGAACATCGTCGTAATTCGCGATGCCGTGATCGGTGGCCGGCTCCGATGAGACCAGCGGGCGATTGCCGGGAGACGTTCCCGTGCGCGGCGGTTCCACCAGGCCCGGCGCGGCCGCGGACGGCACGCGGTCGAGCTCGTCGAGCTTGCGGACCGAGGCATCGATATCGGCGATGAGCCGCTTGTACTCCGACGCCAGATGCTCGGTCGGAGCGTCCGGAACCATCTGCGTCAGCGTGTCGCGATGGACCTTGTAATGCTGCCGCAGCACCTCGATCTCACGGGCGCGATCGCCTCTCTTGATATTCACCGTTCCGAAATCGTCAGACATCTGTTCACCTCGAATCTCTGCATCTTTGCAAAAAGCGGGCGATGCCCCAAATTGGACGTTCTTTGTTCGTTTCGCGCCCACGGAAAGTGCGATACGGTCTAGCGTGTTTCAGGCATTGCCCGCATGAAAACTTACATCGCCCAGCTCAACCCTACCGTCGGCGCGCTCAAAGCGAACGCCGATCTGATTCGAAGCGCCTATGACGAGGGTGTCGCCGCCGGCGCGGACGTCGTTCTCGTTCCCGAGCTTGCCGTGACCGGCTACCCGCCGCGCGATCTGCTCGATCGTGAGACATTCGTCGCCGCCGCACTCGAGACCCGCGACGCGCTCGCGGCAATGACCGGCGACACCACGCTCGTCTTCGGCTGCATCACGCGCAACGCCTCGTGGTGCGGTAAGCCGCTGCACAACTCCGCGATCGTCGCGCGCAACGGGAAGATCATCCTCGAGCAGCACAAGTCGCTTCTGCCGACCTACGACGTGTTCGACGAAATGCGCTACTTCGAACCCGGCCGCAAAGTTGGCGTCGTCGAGATCGCCGGCGTCCGTGCCGGCATCGCCATCTGCGAAGACTTCTGGTTCGATGACGAAGTTCTCGGCACGAAAATCTACTGCCGCAATCCGATCGACGAGGTGGCGCGGCAGGGGGCGGAAGTCATCCTCAACATCTCGGCCTCGCCGTTCAACAGCGGCAAACGCCGGTCGCGCTACGACCTCTTTTCGCGCATCGCCACGCGCTACGACGTGCCGCTCGTCTACGTGAATCAGGTCGGCGGCAACGATGAGCTCCTCTTCGACGGCTCCTCGATCGTCATCGACGCCAAAGGGCGGACGATTTTCTGCGCGCCGGCGTTCGAGGAGCATCGCTCGCTCGTGCAGCTCGAAGGTGCGCCGTGCGAAGCGGTCATCACGATGGAGCAGGACGCCGAGATCGGCCACGCCCTCATCCTCGGCCTGCGCGACTACATACGCAAGTGCGGCTTCAAAGATGTCGTGGTCGGCCTTTCCGGCGGCATCGACTCCGCGGTCACCGCGGCAATCGCTGTCGAGGCCCTCGGCGCCGCGCACGTCACCGGCATCGCCATGCCGTCACAGTTTTCGTCGCAAGGTTCCGTCGATGACGCCCGCGCGCTCGCGGAAAGCCTCGGCATCGCCTTCCACACCGTTCCCATCGAGCCGATCTACAAACCGTACGATGCCGCGTTCCAGAAGCTCTTCGGCGACGACACCTTCGACATCACGAACGAGAACGCGCAGGCGCGCATCCGCGGCAACCTGCTGATGGCCTGGTCCAACCGTACGGGCGCGATGGTGCTCTCCACCGGCAACAAATCGGAGCTGGCGGTCGGCTACTGCACCCTCTACGGCGACATGGCCGGCGGCCTCGCGCTCCTCGGCGACGTCTACAAGACGATGATCTATCGCGTGGCCCGTTGGCTGAACCGCGAGCGCGCGCTGATTCCGGAATCGTCGATCACCAAACCGCCTTCCGCGGAATTGCGGCCCAATCAGACCGACCAGGACTCGTTGCCGTCCTACGACGTGCTCGACGGCATCCTCAAGCTCTACATCGAGAAGTGGCAGGAGGTCGATGCCATCGTCGCCGCCGGCTTCGACCGCAAGACCGTCGAGCGCATCCTGAAACTGGTCGACGGAAATGAGTTCAAGCGCAGCCAGGCCGCACCGACGCTGCGCGTGTCGACCAAAGCCTTCGGCAGCGGACGGCAGATGCCGATCGCGCAACGGTGGCGGCGGGAATGAAGCGCGCGACGCTCGCGATCGCAATCGCTCTCATCGCTCTGGCCTGCCATCGCACGAACATCTCTCGCACGCAGTGGCAGCAGATGCCGCAAAGCGAGAAGACCCTCTACGTGCGCACCCTCCTCGGACACGAGAAGACGAGGGAAGCAAAGGGCGGCAATGACCTTGTTTTTGCTCTCCCCGCCGAGGAGTACGTGAAACGGATTGATGAAGCGTATGGGCGGGGTGATCACCGCACGGTCGATGCGATTTTTGAGGCGATGGGGACCCGGCGATAGGGACTGGCCAGCCGTTTGAGCCCATGGCACACCCGAATCTATCCATGGATATATTAAAAGAGCCACTTTGACTCGTTTAATTTGGCCATGGACAATTTCGGTAGACGTTTTGACTCGCGTAATTTGGCCATGGACAAATTCGGTAGTCAAACTGACTCGTAAAACTGTCCATGGACATATCGAAAATGTCCATGGACATATTACGTCTGCCTTCTTGCCAGGCGAATTATGGCCATGGACATTTTGAACCCAGCCTGAGGTAGATTTAATTTGGCCATGGGTATATTCGGGTCACGAGATTGAGTACTCTAAGTATCCATGGACATATTAATCGACCCTGTTCACGAGAACTTAGAGGCAATGCAGCAACCGCAATTTCAAACCTCTTCTTCTTTCGCCGCCTCGTCCTGTTTTTCCTTCAACCGGGCTATCTGAATCTCAAGGAACTCATGCAGCGGCACTCGCTGCTCCGGCTCCATCGGCGCGAAGGAGATTGCCGTGCGGAAAACGTACTCCGGGCCCGATTCGGGACGCCGCACCTGCACGAGCGAGCGCAGGATCTGACACGGAATGTAGATACCGCCGTAGCTCGGAAAGACGAGCGTCGCCGGGGAGCCAGCCGGAAGGGGTGAGCGATGAATGACGGCGGCGCCGCTCAGGCTCAGATCGATCAACTCGGCGTCGATGTCGGAGACTTGCACGGGAATCGATGCCGTCGGAAAACGCTCGGATCGTCGGCGGTCACGGCCGGAGGGCATTCCCGTATTCTGACACGACGCGGTGTTACTTCAGCCGATCCTGCATCGCTTCCAGAAAATCGTGCGCGATCTTCGCTCCGGCAAACTCCGCCGGCCCGGCATCCTCGGCGATCACACCGAAGGCGATCTTCGGCGATTCGACCGGCGCAAAGGCCAGGATCACAGCTTCCAGTCCGCTCTTGCGCTCTCCCGCGGTGCCGGTCTTCATCGCCAGCGAAATCCCGGGCACCAGTGCGCGCCGTCCCGTTCCTTTCGGATCGGAGACGACCGCCTGCATCGAGTGAACGATCGCCTCAGCGGCAGCTTGCGGCGCAAGGCGAACGCTCGTCTGCTGCGGGCCGGCCGAGACGACGTCGCCGAGGATCGAGCGGCGCTGCACGAGGAGGCGTGGCGTCGTCAGCACGCCGCGGTTCGCCATCATCGACGCCAACATCGCCACATGGAGCGCGTTCATCGACTCGTGCTCCAGACCGATGGCGAAGAACGCGGTCTCGAAGTGATTGAACACGGGACCGATCGTCCTGCCGAGAGGAACCTGAAAGACGCCGAGATTTGCCTGCGTGTCGAAGCCGGCTGCGGTCATGAAGCGCTTCAGACTGTCGCTGCCGAGGCGAATGCCGACGTCGGCGAAGAAGACGTTGCAGGAAACAGCGAGGGCGTCATCGATCGAATGCAGAACACCGTGCCCGGCTGGAAGCCAGTCGCCGAAATGGCGTCCGTCGATCTCGAGAAAGCCTTTGCACGTGTAGGGAAAGAGCGCCGCAAGATCGACGCCGCCGCTCTCTGCGTTCAGTCCAGTCAGTATTTTGACGACGGATCCCGGCTCGTATTGATGTTCGAGCGCGAGGTTCGCCAACGGACCACTGCCGCGGCTGCTGGCGATGGCCAGGATCTCGTTCGTACGCGGATCGATGGCCACGATCGAACCTCGAAATCCGCCCAGCGCCTTCAACGCGGCCTTCTGCACGAACGGATCGAGCGTCGTCTCGATCGTGGCGTCCTCGCCGAGTTGGGGCAGCTTCGCGCAGATCGTAAGCTCGCCGGCGTCGCGCGAAACGAGCGGCGCAAAATCGTCGTCGACCGCTGCGGCGTCATGCCCGCGGAGAACTGCGATCGTTCCGCCGTTGCGGTCGAAGACGTACGGCACGGCGCCGATGACGTGCGCGGCGATCGTCCGTTGCAATGCCGCGTAACGGGCGGCGTTGACGTGCGCTTTGTCGATCGAAGCGAATGCTTTCTGCGCGTCTGCGAGCCGGTTGGTCGCGAGCAGCGCGGCCGCGCGATACAGCGGCACATCGGCGGACTCGCTTGTCTCGCGCGAGGCGGCATCGTAGGAAAGAAACGCGGCGTAACGCTCGCGTGCGAAAAGCCGTCGCGCCAACTCATCCTTTGGGATCACGGAGAATTGCACCGCGCCGATGCCGCCGAGGTGCGGCGATGCAGCGGCGTCGCGGCCGGCAGACAGGTAGGCCGCAGCGAGGAGCTGGTGATACTGCGACGGCCAGAGACCGAGCCTCGACCACTTCTCACCGATCGCAATCGCTTCCGCATTCCGGCCGCGCATCCAGGCATCGCGTCCCTGACGCAGTGGCAGCCAGGCGACGACAAAGAGGAGCGCGACGAGAACAGCGAGAGTGATCGCCAACGGCAGCACGAAGCGCCGCACGCCTCGGCGTCGCGGCTGCGCCTCACGCGATTGTCTGTAATCGGTCGTCATGCCGGAACGATCGTGATGCGATCCCCGCGCCGGAGCTGCAAAAGGTTGGCCGCGCTGCCACCGGCAACCGAGATCTCGATGCAGCCGGTCGATCCGACGATCGCGAAGGCCCCCTCGCCGCTATACGTCGTTCGAATGTGGTCGATGCGCCAGTCGCCTGCGACGATTGCAAACGGCGTCGGCGGCGGGACGATGTCGGTGATGCAATTGCCGAAGCGATCGATGCGAATGATCGCGCCGGATTCGTAGTCGAGCATCACGGGATCGCTGATGCGCGGACCCAGCTCATCGAGCCGCGCCCCCTTCGCGATCGCCGCCGCAACCGGCACGAAGCGGTCGCGCCCATGAAATGTGGTCGAGCCGCGCGGAAGGAACAGAGCTTCGTTCGTTACGGAGACTGTGAAAGCAGCGGACGTAGGTCGGACTCTCCAGTCCGACGGTTCTCCTTTCGCATCCTCAGAAAGTCGGACTGGAGAGTCCGACCTACGTTTCACGTCCTCCAAGACGAAATGCAGCAACCCATTGTCCGGCGCAAGATAGAAACGCCCCTCCGACTCCAACGCCAGAATCCGACGCGAGCTCCCCACACCCGGATCGACGACGCAAACGAAGATCGTCCCCTCCGGCCAATACGTAACAACATCGCGTAGAAAAAACGCCGCCTCCCAAACGTCGAACGGCGCGATGTCATGCGTCAGATCGGCGATCCGTGCCTCGCAGCGCGAGGCGATCACGCCCTTCATCGCGGCGACGTACGGATCGCGCGTGCCGAAGTCGGTGAGGAGTGCGATCGTGCGCATCAGAGCGCGGAAACTATACTTCCGCGGTGTTCCCGACCGTTCCACCACCGCAGCAGCGCCTCCTCGTCTTCGCGCGCCTTCCGGAGCGTGGCCGCGTGAAAACACGCCTGGCGCAGTCGCTCGGCGAAGACCGCACGCTGGCGGTCTACGAGGCGATGCTGCGCGATCTTCTCGCATCGATCGGGGAGTCAAACGCCGAAACGGAAGTCGAGATCCTCTGGGCTCCGAGCGAGAACGCAAACGGCGAAATGCTCACGCGCGCTTTCGGCGATCTCCCCACCGCTATGCAGACCGGCCAGTCCCTCGGCGACCGCCTCTCCATGTCGTTCTCCGAGCGCTTCTTCTTTCACGCTACTGAGAAAGTCATCGCCATCGGCGTCGACGATCCGCGCCTGCCCCGCGATCTGATCGATCACGCCTTCGGACTCCTCGACTCCTGCGAGTGGGTGATCGGCCCCGCATCCGACGGCGGCTACTACCTCATTGGCTGCCGCGCCTCGGCGTTTGACAGCGGGGTCTTCCAAGGCATCGAATGGGGTTCATCGTCGGTCTTCGCATCTACACTCGCCAAAATCCGCGACTGGCAGACCTGCGTGGCGGTACTTCCTCTGCGGCACGACATCGATGTGGCCGAAGACCTGGACCGATACGCTGCCGAGAACGTCGAAGGCCATCTCGCAGCGTTGTTAGCCAGGCAATCCGTGTAAGTCCAGCAGCGCCAGCGGAGATTCTCCGACCCCCGACCCCCGAAACGCGACTCCCCCGAAAGAGCGTATCTTTCACTCGATAACCATGCACATCCTCACCTCGGATCAGATGAAATCGATCGACCGGCGTGCCACGGAGCGATTCGCCGTTCCATCGATCGTGCTGATGGAGAACGCGGCGCTGGCTGTCGTCGACGCGATCAGCGATCACTATCCCGACTGCGACCGAGCCGCGATCTTCTGCGGCCTCGGCGCGAATGGCGGTGATGGCTTCGCGGTCGCGCGGCATCTCGAACAGCGCAGCGTCGTGCCGATGGTGTTCATCGTTGGCGATCGAACGAAAATCGGCGGCGACGCAGCGGCAAATCTCGCCATTTGCGAACGCCTCGGCCTGCAAATCCACGACATCTCCCACGACGACTCGCTCAACGAAGCGCTGGTGCACGCCTCCGACGCCGACCTCGTCATCGACGCGATCTTCGGCACCGGTCTGAATCGGGCACCCGAGGGGCTGTACGCGGAGACGATCGTGTCGATGATGGAGCTCGGACTGCCGATTGTCGCCGTCGATCTTCCCAGCGGCGCGAACGCATCGAGCGCGGAAACCTTCGAACCGTGCGTCCAGGCCGCGCTGACGATCACCTTCGCCGCGCCGAAGATCTGTCACGTCTTCGAGCCGGCAGCTGTCAGTTGCGGCGAGGTGATCGTCGCCGACATCTCCATCCCCACTGCCGCCATCGAGGATGAAAACATCACGCTGGCTCTGACGACGCCGTCCGATGTGCGCCCCCATTTCGCGGCGCGCCTGGCCTCGACGCACAAGGGTACGTACGGCCACGTGGCCATCATCGCCGGATCGCCCGGCCGCAGCGGAGCTGCCGTTCTGGCGGCCCGAGGAGCGATTCGAAGCGGCGCGGGACTCGTGACCGTCGCCACCGACGCCGAGACCGCGAGGCTCGTCAACGCGGGATCGATCGAGTCGATGACGTATACGGGCGATGATGTGATCGCGTTTGCCAAGAGTAAGGACGCCGTGCTCATCGGACCCGGGCTTCCCGATGACAAGACCAGCTACGCGCGCGTCCGCGGTCTGGTGGCCGCGATCGAGCGTCCGCTCGTCGTCGACGCATCTGCGTTGAACGCGTTTGAATTGCGTGCAAGCGACATCAACCCCGCGCGCCACCCGCGAGTCCTCACGCCGCATCCCGGCGAGCTGGCCCGGCTCCTCGGCACAACGGCAAGCGAGGTGAACACGCATCGAATCGACGTCGCACGCGAAGCAGCACGCCTCACCGGCTGCGTCGTCGTGCTCAAAGGCTTCCAGTCGCTGATCGCCGAGCCCGACGGTCATGTGAACGTCAATCCCACCGGAAATCCCGGCATGGCCACCGGCGGCATGGGCGACGTCCTCGGCGGCATGATCGCCGCGCTCCTGGCGCGCGGCATCGATCCATTCCACGCCGCGATCGCCGCCGTGTACATCCACGGATTCACAGGCGACATCCTCAAGGAAGAAATGGGCGACACCGGCCTGACCGCCGGCGACCTCGCCGAACGGATCCCGCTCGCGATCAAACGGTTGCGGGAAACGTAAGCGTCAGCTCACATTCCTCACTCTTCTTGATTGATCTCGCTCCAAGCCCCAAGCGAGCCCCTTCTCCCCATCGCTTCTCAGATGGGGAGAAGGGGGCCGAAGGCCGGATGAGGGGCCGTTTGACTTAAGCAATGCACGATCAGAATCGACCCATGCGACGGGTTGGTCAGTGCGACCATGCAGCGCCAATCGCAAGTCCCCCCTCATCCGCCTTCGGCACCTTCTCCCCCCGCTGAAAAGCGCGGGGGGCGAAGGCGCTCCATTGAAGGGCAGCGCGAGATGGTGCAGAAGAGTGTGGGAGAAATGTGGAATGGCTCGGCGTCAGCTCGCAAAGCGCTTGGATGAAACGCAAGCGCTAACTCTGCGCTAATTCATGCGCTCACTCGCATTTCTCACAATCTCCTTTATAGCTCTCGCTCCAAGCCCCCAATCGAGCCCCTTCTCCCCATCGCTTCTCAGATGGGGAGAAGGTGGCCGAAGGCCGGATGAGGGGCCGTTTGACGACATCCGCGATCGGAATCCACAAATGCGGCCGGGTTGGTCAGTGCTCGAAGACCATGCAGCGCCTACCGCAAGTTCCCCCTCATCCGCCTTCGGCACCTTCTCCCCCCGCTGAAAAGCGCGGGGGGCGAAGGCGCTCGATTGGAGGGCAGCGCGAGAGGGTGCAGAGAAGATCTGGGAGAAATATGGAATGGCTCGGCGTTAGCTCGCAGGTGCGCTCTCGACAAGGGCACCTTCCTCCAGCCAATGCGCGACGATGCGCCGTACGCGGAAGGAATCGGTTGCCAGTTGTCGCTCGCACTCTGCGATGCGCGCGCCCGAGGAAGCCTTGAGCCACACTTCCCGGGCCAGGATCGGATCTTCTTCCTCGGGATGGGGTGTTGGCTTGAAACTCGTCTTCGTCAGGATCATGTCGTCCGGCACGAGCGCGACGAGGCGCTGTAACTCATCGTTGCGGCGCATCCCTTCGAGTAGCAACCCCATGATCTCGCGGGGCACGATATCGCTCACTAACTTCTCCGGAGGATACGGAACGAACGCGAATGCACCGGGTACCGGGCGCTCCAACGTCTGGAAGAGAGCCTCGTCACCGCGTATGTGCCCTGTCTGCGCATTGAGAAACTTTCCATCCACGAAGACGAGCTTGGCCACGGGCAGTTTCTGTTTGTTGGTGAGTGTAAGCATGCCGGTGGCGCGCATCTCGCCGAGGGACTGCATCACAGACGGCAGGCCGAAGAACTCGAGTTCTCCCGCAAGCGTCGCCGCTGCGTCGGGGCGTGTCACAGCCTCTTCCGGGGACCATTTCGCAAGCGCTTGCGCCGCCGCGCGTCCCACGTCCTGATCGGGAAACCGGCGTGCGATGTCGCGAAAAATATCCTCGGTCTCATCCGTTCGGGTTCCGGAGAGCGCCTCCATGAGCCGAACCGTTCCATCCTGCACCCTCGGCAACAGACGCCCCAGAAGCTTTCCGGGGATTTCCTCGCGCAGCGCTTTGAGCAGGATATTGACCGTGCTCTCGTCGAAAGAGAGGTCGTACTGTGCGAGCGATGCCAGGCGGGCGCGCGTGTCGCCGAGCGGCGGATTGGCCTTCATCCCATGGCGGGCGATGGTCAACAACGCAGCCGATGTGCCGATCCGCGCCAGCGCTCCGGTGATCCGGTCGAGCAGCTTTTGCATCTCGCCCGCCGGGTGCGTCGAGGTGTCGTTGCGGAGCAGCGTGGCTTCGAATTGAGCCAGCCGCGTTGTCAGTACCTTCACCGCGGCATCGGTCTTGATCAAACCAAGCGCGGTGACTGCTTCTTTGATCACGTAGATGATCAGTCCGGGCTCCGATGACTTTTCCAGAAGGTCAAACTCGCGTCCGATCGATTCCTGTGACTCGCGCTGGATGCGATGCAGGAGGTAGATGAGGTTGCGGAGATAGTACGTGTCGACGTCGGGTCGTTGCAGCTCGCGCTCGAGATCGTCGAGCGCGGCGTTGCGCCCGACCGCGCCATACGCTTCGATGAAACCGAGGAGGGCGCGCCGCTGCTCGGCACGCTTTTCGCCGCGAAGGTTGCGAAAAAGCGTCTCCAGATGCAACGTCGGAAAGAATTCGAGCGCGATCTTCACGGCCGCATGCTTTGATTTCGTCTCGGCATATTTTCGCAACTGCATGGCACTGATCATCTCGACGGCCTCGGCGCGAAACTGGTCGACCGCCGCGATGTCCAGCTTCTTCTCAGGAATCGAGTCCTCGGCCACATCGAGCATCCACAACGCCGCTCCCAGCGCGCCCTGATTGAATTTTTCGACCGCCGCGGTGACGAGCTCGCGAAATCGCTTCATCGCGACCTCGGGACTCTCGGCGAGGTCGATGATCTTTTCCATCGCTCCGACTTGCGACGGCGCTCTTGCTGTGGTGCCGGGCAGCAGGTTCGCGACGTCCCACGACGGCATCGCGCCGCCTAGGATTACGAAGACGTTCCCTTCGCCACCGCCAGCGAGAGGACGGAGCTGATCGAGATACTGGTTCAGTTGCTGCGCATTCTGCGACCGCGAAGCTGCCATCGAGAGAAGTTGCGCGATCGCCTGCGGATCGGCCACCGCTCCCTTCGGCCCCGCTTCGGCCTTCTCCCGTGTCAGGCGATCAAAAATCAGCGAATACTGCTTCGCTGCCTGCGCCTCGACGTCGCTGACTGGCGCGGGAACGTTAATGGCCGGCATTCGCGCGGGCGCGACCATCTCCTGCAGCGACGCGGTCGTGGAACGCGACATGCGCATGGTCGAAAGGTCGCTCCGCAATTGGTCGCGGTCGGCGTCCGGGCAGAGGCGCAAGGCCACTCCGGTCACACGGTCGAGGTAATTCGCCACCGCTTCCCGATCGAGGAGATTCAGCTCGCCTGTGATGTAGACCTTTTTCAGCGCGAGGAGAAGAAGATCGCGAGGCGCACCCGAGCCCGCCTGGCTCCGCTCCGCCGTCCACGTCGCCACCTGCTGCATGAGGACGTCGGGCGGCTGCGCCATCAACGTCGCCAACGCATACGACGCAGCAGTCGGCGGGATCTCCTCGTTGAGATACCGCTGAAACATCAAGAGTGCCGCCGCAACCGTCTCGCTCATTCCGTACGCCGCATCCGCCTGGTTACGATCAATACCGATCCATTTTCTCCCGGAAACCGGCCGTCCGGATACCACGGACAAATCCGCGCATGGCCGCGATTGGCTTATCTGGCACCAGCATGATCACGCCGCCCTTCGCCACGAACTCGAACTCCTGGCCGGGGCGAACATCAACCTGGGCTCGGATCTCCTTCGGGATGACGATCCGATACTTCGATGAGACTCTCGTGCGTGCCATGCTTCCTCCGGATCGGGAACGATCCATTGATCCTAATACGGTCGGACGCGACAAACCGCGATAATTAGCGCCTGTGACCCAGTTCTTCTGTCGCACCGAATCCGAAACCGAGGCCGCCGGCCGTGCCATCGCACGTACGCTCGCGCCCGATGCTGTCGTCCACCTGATCGGCGACCTCGGCGCCGGCAAGACCTTCCTCGCCCGCGCGATCGCCGCGGAACTGGGAGCGAATCCGCTGGATGTGGCGTCGCCATCATTCGCCATCGTCCACGAATACCCGGTCGCAGGCCGCGCACCGATCATCCACATCGATGGCTACCGCCTCACCGATAACCGCCGCGAATGGCTGGAGATCGGAATCCCGGAACTGCTGCAAGGTCCGGGCGTGAAGCTGATCGAATGGCCGAAAGGCGCGTTCACGGAGTTCGAGGATGGGCATGTGGAGATCGCGATCCGGGTCGCTGACGACGGTAGCCGCGTCATTGATGTGAACGACGTCCATTGATTCGCCCCTTCAGGCGAAATATCATGCGCTTGATCCCAGGGCGGTCGCAGGTTCGTTTGTCCGCGACGCTTGCATGATCTGCTGTCCTCGGACAGTCAATTCATGGAGCGGTACTTCTCTCGAGCACCTACATCCAAAGACCCTCGCGGACATCGGTCAACTGGTCCCGGCTGGGACCGATTTCTGCGTGATCCGCAAACAGTCGCACAACGATCCGCACATTCGGGCCGGATTCCCGTTGCAGCTCGACGAAAGCCGCCGTTCGATCCACCTCGCTAAATGGGTGCTGCCAAAACCCCTCAACATCTGTGATGGACTCAATCCATTCGCTTCCTCTCACATACTGGAATGCTTGCCACCGCTCATTCCATTCATTCCCGATCATTGCACGGTGAGTCCAACGATATCTCGATTCAGCCGTCACTCTGCTCCGCCTACCAGGTAGTTGGCGAACGCTAATATTGCGGTACTGGAGTCGGCATCCAGGATAAAATGCAAATGCGATTGCACCATCCATAAATGTTCGCGCATCATCGCTGTAGTCAATCGTGGGTCGTGTGATTCGCCGCGGGCCAGAAATAGAAACGCTTCTGTTGATCCAAGCTCTAACACGATTGTCTAACACTTGTATCTCAACACGGTGCCATTCATTCAAGGCAAGGGCTTGGTACGAGGCTTCCATCAACCCAAACCCATGTCGAGCGCGGGACATCAAGGTCAACGCGGTCAAAGCAGAATCCCAACGATGGCTTTGACTTGAAGTCGGCTGCTGCTGCACCGTGACATCTGATCCGCAAACAGACAAGGCATAGCCACGCATACCACCGAAGGTGATCAATGAAGGATCCACGCGCATTTGTGCGATTGCCGGCGTCGCCGCCTTTTCAACCAGAAACTCGTAGGACAATTCAAAATTCGTGAAGTCCCGGCGCGTAGTTAGCAGATGATCAACGTATCCTACCTGGTCGCTCGTATTTTGACAGATCAACACATTCTCACGCGACTCAACCGTTGTTGTGTGCGGGCCGACCAGTTGCCAGCCGGTAAGATCTCGACCGTTGTAGAGTGATACTCTTCGTGGTGCTGTCATGTCTGGATCTAGGTGCCTCGTTAGACGTGCGATGTCCTCCTCGAAGCGCCTTGAACGCAGCGGCAAAGCATGAAGTAGTAACAGCGGCTGCAGCGTAGACGGTACGTCCGGTGCCGACGGCATTATGGTGTTGTCCAATAGCACGGGCACGACGCGGATGGAAGCCTTCAAGGCTTGCTCGACTTCTTGGCGAACGTAATCATCGGGGTTACTAAGGCGCCGGGTTCCGTCATCAGCGGTGATCGTTGACCAGTGCCGACCTATGACGACGAGGACCACATTCGAATCGCGGATTGCTGCACGGAGTTGATCATTGAACGACAAGCCTCCGGCGAGTCCATCGATGTCTCTAAAGACGCGACGTGGCGAATAGCGCTCGGCAAGGCATTCGTAGAGTCTCCGCACAATTGTGGGCTTGTCGGAGCGGCGATAGGAAATAAAGAGCTGCGGCATTGGAATATCCTGAGTCGCAGGTGGCAGTATAGAACGCGGGCCGAATGTCACCTCAAATATGTGGTGACCGTTACGATCACTGCGTCACCACCGTCCGAAGGTGGCTCGTACCGCGGTCGAGATCGTCGAGCACTTCGTTGATCGCTCTTGCTTCGAGCGGGACCCGGCGCGTGATCGCGGACGAAAGGTCGATGTCGCCGCGGCGGGCGAGGTCCATCAGCTCGGGGAGCTCGGTCAGGAGGTGGTCGGAGCAGCCGATGATGCGGCGCTCGCGTGTGAGGACGTCGGCGTAGGGATCGAAGGTGAAGGGTTGCGGGCCGAGGGCGACGAGGACGAGACGGCCGCCGGGGGCGAGTGATTGCAGGGCGGCAAGGCGCGGGGCTGCGATGCCGGCGAGATCGACGACGACGTCGGCTCCATGACCGCCGGTGATGCGCCTGATCTCGCTCGCCAGATCGTCGCGCCGGGCGTCGATGCCGACTGCGCCGAGGGCTGCTGCTGCCGCGAGTTTCTCGGGAACGACGTCGATTGCGGTGATCGAGCTGGCCCCGAACGCGCCGGCAAGTTGCAGCGCGGAGACGCCGAGACCGCCGAATCCAATGATGGCGAGCGACTCGCCGGGTTCAAGTCCGGCCAGCCGCAGCGCGTGGTAGTCGGTGGCAGTCGAGCACATCATCACCGCGGCCTGATCGAACGGAATGGACGGCGGAATGAGCACCGCGTTGCGCGCCGGGATGACGATCCACTCGGCGAAGCCGCCGTCGCGCTCCTTGCCGAACATCGTGCCCTGAGCGCAGAACTGCTCGCCGCCGCGAACGCAATCGGCGCATGTTCCGCACGAGACGAGGTAGTGCACGGCGACACGATCGCCGACCGCGACGTTGGTGACGTCGTCGCCGATCTCGAGGACGACGCCGGCGATCTCATGTCCGAGGGTCAGCGGAAGCGCGACGCGGCCACGTCCGGCGCGGTAGTGCGCATCGCTATGGCAAATACCGGCGGCGCGGACCTCGACGATGACTTCGTCGGAGGCACATGCAGGATCAGGGATCTCCTGATCCACGAGCGGCGTGCCGGGGTTAATCAAGCGGACGGATTGCATCGGACGAAGATACAACGGTCACGCGGAGACGCGGAGGAGCGGAGAAACCCTCCGCATCTCCGCGCCTCCGCGTGAAATGCTTCTATCCAGTGAATTTGTAGCCAAGCCCGTGCACAGTCACGATGTACTCCGGCTTCGACGGATTCGCTTCGAGCTTTTGTCGGAGCGACGCCACGTGCACATCGACTGTTCGGGTGACCGGTGTGGCGTCGTAGCCCCAAACTTTGTCGAGCAGCTCATCGCGCCCGACGACGGCACCGCGGTGCTCCACGAAATAGCGGAGCAGTTTGATCTCCAGCGTCGACAACTCCACCGGCGCCCCCTCCCTCCTCACCTCGGCGCTGCGGAAGTCGACGTGGATCGGACCAAAAGCAAATGAGTCGGACGCGTTCGCGGCCATCGTTCGGGAGCGGCGCAACAGCGCTTCGACGCGAGCGAGAAGCTCCATCATCTCGAAGGGCTTGGTCAGGTAGTCGTCGGCACCCAGCTTGAGTCCGACGACGCGGTCGACGACCTGACCGCGCGCGGTCAGCATCAGGATCGGCGTCTGGATTCCGCGTTGGCGAAGGTCGCGGCAGACATCGAAGCCGTTCTTTTTCGGCAGCGCCACGTCGAGCACGATGAGGTCGAACGGCGAGCGCGTTCCGGCGGCCAGCGCCGACTCGCCATCGCTCTGCACGGTCACCGCATATCCCTCCGACTCGAAGCGGTCGCGCAGTGTCAGGATCAGACTTTCTTCGTCTTCGACCAGCAGAATGCGCCGCTGCAGCTCAGGCATGCTGCGCAATCTCCGAAACCGGCTCGGCGACGGAGCGCGCCGGCAGCCGGAGCGTGAATGCGGCGCCTTGCTCCCTGCGTCGCTCGGCGGTGACGCTCCCTCCGTGCGCGGCGGCGATCTGCTTGACGATGGTGAGGCCGAGGCCGCTGCCACGAACGCGATCGGCCCCGCGTCCGCGATAGAACGGCTCGAACAGATGCGGCAGATCGCGCGCGGCAATCCCTGCTCCCCGGTCTTCGACACGAATCGCGACGCTTCGTTCGTCAGCCGACGCGCTGACCGAAACCCATTTGCCCGAGGCACCGTGACGGACGGCGTTGGCGATGAGGTTCTGCACGGCCCGGGCGAGCGACGCAGCATCCCCTTCGACGAGCGGGAGGCCGCGATCGACGTGCGTTTCCATCACCACGCCCTGCTCCTCGGCCATCCACCGGCAAGCGGCAACCGCCTCGTCGATCACGACGTTGATTTCGACCGGCGCGTGCCACAGTTTGCGGCGGGACTGCATCCCGCCGTAGGCCAGAACCTGGCCGATCATCTCGGTCAAACGCCGCGACTCTTTGACAATCGCGTTCCCGTAGCGCGCCACTTGCGATTGCTCGGTCACGATCCCGTCGGCCAGATTCTGGCCAGCCGCGGTGAGCGCAGCGACCGGCGTGTTGAGCTCGTGCGTGACTCCGGCAACGAATTCGAGCTGCTGCAATCGCAATCTTTCGGCGCTGCGAAGCATCGCCACGAGCGCGAGCACAGTCCCGGCGAGAACGGCCAGGATTCCGCCAGTGAGCATCAGGTTGCGCCGCCGCGTCGCACCAACAACCTCCTCAAGTGAGCCCGCGTGATACCGCACCTGAAGCTGCCAGACCGCCGGATGAATCTGCGGCTCGCGCAGCAGCACCGGGCTATCGAAAGGCTCGCGCCGCAGCGCGCGCACGCTGAAGATCGGGAGCGTGAAATCGGCGCGGAACGGCGCGGTCGAATCGTCCGAGCGATAAAGGACGTCGCCGCTGTCCGTGCCAACGATGGCTACTTCGTACTGGCGCCCTTCCGGCGTATCGAAGTAGCGGTGCGTCAAGTCGGGCAGCAGGACGCGCGCAATGTAGTCGCGATCGAGCTCGACGATCGTGTAGGCCGGACACACGGGACCTCCGCCGGGCGGCCCGGGCTCCCCGTGCGGCATCTCGATGTGCGCCATTCCCATCACGGCGCGATGAATCGCTATCATCTTCATGCGCTCCATCCCGCCGCACGGCACGACAAGCGCAGTCACGCGCGGAATCAATGGCGGCACGGGACGGCCACCGGCAAACTCGGCGGCGATCATCGGCCGCAGTTCCGCGAGCGCGGCGGGCCAGACGACCGGACGAAGGCTGCGCGTCGCCGGATCGACGAGCTCGATCTTTTCGACCCCGTTTGGCACGAAGTAGATGGCTTTCACGATGCGCGGATCACGCGACGACGCGGACCATTCGTCGTAGACACGCAGCAGATGGTCCGGAGTCGCTTCCGGAAGCGGCATCTGGAACGCGAAGAACATCCGCGTGAGCTCGTGATCGAAGTCGTCGCCATAGTGATGCGTGGCGAATTCGATGCCCGCGCGCATGCGCTGGCGCTCGGCATCGGCCATCTCGCCGATCCAGCGATACTGCAGCGCTCCGAGCACGACGAGCGCCGCGCCCAGGACCGCCAGCGAGACCAGCGCGGCGATGGCATTGCGGCTGCGCTTCATGCGGTCGAGTCTAGCATCCGTATTTGCGCGGAAATGGCGGCTGGAAGCGGGTTTTACGTTTCTTACAAACAGCTTGCGTGCTGTTGATCACTCAGAGGCGTACGATGCGTACATTGCCCAGCGAAAGGAAACACACAAAATGAAAAAGACAATCGTTGTCCTCGTCGCAGCACTCTCAATCGCCGCCTTCGCCTTCGCCCAGGAGCCGGAACATCCCGGCATGATGATGAAGCATCGCCTCGCCATGGGCATGGGCCCGGGTAGCGAAGAGATCGCTTCCGCACTCAACCTCTCCACCGATCAGAAGGTGCAATGGGACGCCATCCACTCGCAGCTCGAAGCGTCCGTGAAGCCGCTGTTCGATCAGCATCACGCTGCCGAACAGCAGTTGCAGGCCGCCGCCGAAGCCACGAATCCGGATGCCACGGCAGTCGGACGGGCGTTCCTGGCGATGCGCGCCATCGACAAACAGATTCAGGCGGCGCACGAATCGACACACGCGAAGCTCACTGCGATCCTGACTCCAGATCAGAAGGCGAAGTTCGACGCCATGCACGCCAAGATGGAGCACGGCGAGCCCGGACCGATGATGATGCGTCATCACGACGGCGCCCGCGAGTAACGCGATCCCGAGAGCAATCCGCAGGGCCGCCGCCTCGGCGGCCCTTTTTTTGACAGAATCAGCGGCATGAACGAGCCGCGCATCACCCCCGAGCTCATCGCCTCGCACGGACTCAGCCCCGACGAGTACGCACGCATCGAGCAAATCCTCGGGCGCGCGCCGAACTACACGGAGCTCGGCATCTTCAGCGTGATGTGGTCGGAGCATTGCTCGTACAAGTCGTCGCGCGTTCACCTTCGCAAGTTTCCGACGACCGGTCCGCGCGTGATTCAAGGGCCGGGCGAGAACGCGGGCGTGATCGATATCGGCGACGGCTGGGTGGCAGCGTTCAAGATGGAGTCGCACAACCATCCGTCATTCATCGAGCCGTACCAGGGCGCGGCCACAGGCGTCGGCGGGATCCTGCGTGACATTTTCACGATGGGCGCGCGGCCGATCGCCTGTCTCGACTCGTTGCGATTCGGTGCGCTCGACGCGCCGCGCATGAAGTATCTCGTCGACGGCGTGGTGCGCGGCATCAGCGGCTACGGCAACTGCATCGGCATTCCCACGGTCGGCGGCGAAACGTCGTTCCACGCGTCCTACAACGGCAACATCCTCGTCAACGTCTTCGCCCTCGGCGTCACGACCCGCGACCGGATCTTCAACGGGACAGCGAGCGGCGTCGGCAATCCTGTGATCTACGTCGGATCGAAAACGGGACGCGACGGCATTCACGGCGCAACGATGGCGTCGGCGGAATTCGATGAGGCATCCGAGGAGAAGCGCCCAACGGTGCAGGTCGGCGATCCATTCACCGAGAAGCTCCTCCTCGAAGCGTGTCTCGAGATCATGGAGTCGGACGCCGTCGTCGGCATTCAGGATATGGGCGCGGCCGGGCTGACGTCGTCGTCGTTCGAGATGGCGGGCCGCGCCGGCACCGGTGTGCGCATGCATCTCGACCGCGTTCCCGTTCGCGAAAGCGGCATGACGCCGTACGAGATCATGCTGAGCGAGTCGCAGGAACGAATGCTGATCGTGGCCAAACGCGGCCGCGAAGACGAGGTGGTGCGGACGTTCGAGAAGTGGGATCTGAACGCCGCCGTCGTCGGCGAAGTGACGGACGACGGATTCGTGCGGCTCTTCTGGAGCGGCGAAGAAGTGGCGGCGATTCCTGTCGATCCGATCTCGACGGAGGCGCCGGTGTACGAGCGTCCGATGGCGAAGCCGGATCGGTCGTTGCCAGCGACTCTCGATCGTCAACGCGTCGAAGACGTCGATCTCACAGATGAACTGTTTCATCTGATCGCGTCGCCGAATCTCTGCTCGAAACACTGGATTTGGGAGCAGTACGACACGACGGTTCGCACGAACACGATCGCGGGACCGGAGCGTCGCGATGCTGCGATCGTCCGCGTCAAAGGCACCGGCCGCGCGCTTGCGATGACCAGCGACGTCAATCCGCTTTACTGCTTTCTCGATCCGTACGAGGGCGGCAAACAGGCCGTGGCCGAGGCGGCGCGGAACATCGCGGTCAGCGGCGGCCGGCCGATCGCGATCACCGATTGTCTCAACTTCGGCTCGCCGGAACGGCCGGAGATCATGGGTCAGTTCGCCGAGTGCATCCGTGGCATCAGCGACGCGTGCATTGCCTTCGGCACGCCGGTGGTCTCAGGAAACGTCTCGTTCTATAACGAGACCGAGGGACGCGCAGTGTTGCCGACGCCGACGGTGGGAATGGTTGGAATCCTCGAGCGCGAGACGGACGGATGCGGAATCGCGTTCCCCGAGGCCGGACTCGACATCGTTCTGATTGGCGGAACACGCGACGAGTTGGGCGGATCGGAATGGCAGCAGATGCGCCTTCCCGAGGCTTTCGCGCTTCCGCCGCGCATCGATCTCTCTCAGGAAAAGGCACTCGTCGCGTTCTTTATCGAGGCACACGAGCATCGGCTTCTGCGCAGCGCGCACGATCTTTCGAATGGCGGACTTGCGGTAGCGTTGGCTGAGTGCGCGATGACGGGCACTGGCTGCCATATCGAGCTTGGTAGCCATGCCGACTCAATCGACGCCATCGCGCTCCTCTTCGGCGAATCGCAAGGGCGGGCGATCTTGTCGACGTCGCACACCGACGAGCTTCTCCGCCTCGCCAAACATCATGCTCTGCCCGCGATGCGCATCGGTCGCACGGAGGCAGCGACGTTCCTCATCGAACGAAACGGCGTCCCGCTCGTCCGCACATCCACGCCCGAGCTCGCCCGCATCTGGCGCACATCCTTCGCGCTACTCCTCGGCGGCGACAGCGTCGACGATGTCATTCGGGGAGTTGGCGAAGAGGCAGAACTGATCGCCCGCTGATGAGTACCGAATCAGCTTGAAAGAATCGCCGCTTCTGGCGCGAAGACTGGCAACTCAAGCGCCACCGCTGCCGCATTGATTACCGCCGCGATACGCACAGCATCGACAACGTAATCCTCGGTCAGTCCGCCCGAGATCACCGCTGCTTCATGCGATCGGATGCACATCTCGCAGCCGTTGATGGCGCTGACGGCGAGGCAGAAGAGCTCGAAGTCGGGCTTGTTCGTGGCCGGTTTGGCGATGCGCTGCATGCGAAGTCGGGCGGGCTTCTGCTCGTAAGACTCCTTCGCGATCATGTGCTTGAAGCGGTAGTAGACGTTGTTCATCGCCATCAACGAGGCCGAGGCGAGGGCATCGTCGATGACGGCATCTCCGGCTTCGTCACGGGCGTCGGCGAGGATGGCGTCGAGCAGCTCGCGGTTGCGAGCGGCGGCCGCCGAAGCGACCGCCACCCCCCACCGCTGCGCCGCCGAGAGCGTGCCGCCTTGCAGCACGCTCTGCAGATTGAGCTTGGTGTCGCGCGCGTTCTCGGGCAGGCGCGCGCGCAGCGATTCGACGGCGCTCATGATGCTTACGCCGCTCCGAGCGTCTGCTGACCCGGACGCCAGTTGCACGGGCAAAGCTCATCGCTCTGAAGAGCGTCCAGCGCGCGAATCACCTCATCGACATTGCGGCCGACGGAGAGATCGTTGGCGTTGACCCAGCGGATGATGCCGTTTGGATCGACGATGAACGTCACGCGAAGGGCGGCGCCGGCTTCCGGATGGAGAATGCCGAGCTGCGCTGCGAACGCCGGGGTGATGAAGACCAGCGGCGTCTTCACGTTCTTCAGATCGGGATGGGCGACGCGCCAGGCAAGGTGCGAGTACTCGTTGTCGGTGCTGCCGCCGAGGACGACGGCGTCACGGTCGCTGAACTCGGAGCCCTTCTTATCGAACTCGACGATCTCCGTGGGGCAGATGAAGGTGAAGTCTTTCGGGTAGGCGTAGAAAACGAGCCATTTCCCTTCGTTGTCTTTCGTGCTGACGCTTCCGAACTCTTTTCCTTTTTCGGTTCCGACCGACGTGGTCAGTTTGTAATCGGGGAACTTGTCACCAACGGTAAGCATGGGCATGTGTCATTCTCCTTTTGATTTGGACGATGTCGCGATCTGGACACCGTCTAGCGAGTTGCCAAAATTTTTTCAGGCCTTGCGCCGGGCACCTTTGCGGACGCCGCGCATGACGACCTGGTAGTCGTGAATCTCGTAGCCCTTCAATGATTCGATGTTGCAGACCTGGACTTTGTCCCAGGGCACGTCGTGGATCGTACCGCTTTCCTCATCGACGAAGTGGTGATGCCGCTCCATCTTCGGATCGAAGACGACGCTGTCTTCCGCGAGCGCGAGCGCCTGCAGCAACCCCTTCTCCACGAAGAGGTTGAGCGTGTTGTAGACCGTAGCCCGAGAGATGTACGGCACCCGCGCCTTCACGCGTGTCCAGACCACGTCCGCCGAAGGATGCTCAAGGGTTTGCAGGACGTAGTCAGCGACGGCCACGCGCTGCGCCGAAGGCTGGATTCCATGCTCCTGAAGAACGGTCACGCTGTGACGCACGAGAATTAGATTAAGTCTAAAGATTGACGATGTCAAGCCGCATCGCAACCCGTCTCCTGCCGAGGTACTCTGATGCGCAATGAGAAGCGCACAGGTAAGCGAGCTGAGGGAGCGGCTGGACGAAGTCATCGAAGCCGTGAAGAACGGGGAGACGGTAGAAATTCGGGAGGGAGCGGCCTCAGTCGCAGAACTAATACCAAAGACCTACCCTAAACAGCCCAATCCCGACCAGACTGCCTTGAAAGCGCACGTCGACGAGCTTGTGCGACTGGGAAAGGCGCGCCGAGGCACCGGAACGCTGCCGGACGACTTCTTCACGCGACCGCGGCCGAAATTCGAAGGTGGCAGCGTCCTCGATCCCTTACTTCGTGACCGAAAGCACGAGCGATGAGAAGCGCCGCGTCGCCGGATCGGTGCGCCGATTTGCGGTGCATTCGATGCTGACCGAGAGGTACACTCTTTGCCATGCGAAGCGCACAGGTTACCGAGCTGAAGGAACAGCTCGATGAGGTTCTGAAGGCGGTGAAGAACGGCGAGACCGTTGAGATTCGCGAAGGCGAGTACGCGGTTGCGGCGGTCGTTCCGCTGGCATCATCCAGCGACTTCGAACCTTTCCCGGAAGACTTCTTCACGCGACCATTGCCAAAGGCTGATGCCAGCGTGCTCGATCAACTGCTCGAGGATCGCCGGACGGGCCGTTGAGATTCTGGGATTCGTCGGCGCTCATTCCTGTCATCCTTGACGAACTGTCGTCGGACACCGTTCGGGCTTTAATGAAGGACGATCCGCACATCGTCGCCTCCCACCTGACGCCCGTCGAGCTCACGAGCTCGCTTTGGCGGCGGCGTCATCATGGAAAGCTGCCCGCCGCGGTACATCTGCAGGCTGACGCTTCCTTCGCTGAGATTACGCGGCGCTGGTCCGCTATCGCAGCGCCTGAAGCGGTCGAGCGTGCGATCAATCTGTTGTCAAGGCATTCCCTGCGAGCTGCCGACTCCGTTCAGCTCGGATCCGCTTTGATCGCGAGCGAACGCTTCGGTTCCCTCCCTTTCGTCACCCTCGACCTAGACCTCGCCGGGGCGGCCCGGGCCGAGGGATTCACGGTACTGCCGTAGGTCCGTTGGCTTGTCACTGCGTCCCGGGGTGGAATTCGTCTAGAATCGCGCACCGCCAAAGACAAGTACGGTTTCCTGTTGCGGGCGGCGTGCTGAATGGACTGGGAGCGATTCTTCCTCGACAATCTTCCGCTGATCGACAGCGCTACCGCGTTTGTCTGCAGGAAGTACGGCCTCATCGGCGCCGATGCCGAAGACTTCCGCTCGGTCATCATGATCAAGCTCATCGAGGATGACTACGCCGTTCTCCGCAAATTCGAGAACAAGTGCGCGCTCAAGACCTACCTCGTCATCGTCATCAAGCGGCACTACGCCGACCTGAAGATTCACGAATGGGGCAAATGGCGGCCATCGGTGAGGGCGCGGCAAGGAGGCGATGCGGCCATTCTCATGGAGCGCCTGATGAGCCGCGATGGGAAGGGTCAGGCGGAAGCTTCAGCAATTGTCCGTCAAAAATACACGGAGCTTGACTCCCGTGCGCTGGAAGCGATCGCCTCGTCTATCGTGACGCGTCGCGCGCAACGGGCGGAGGAAGTCGAGCGGACGGAGGAAATGCCCGAGCCCGCATCCGGCATATCGGCCGAGGACGACCTTCTGACGAACGAGCGCAAAGCGGCCGAGTGCCGCACCAGTGCGATCGTGAATCGGGAGCTCGGACTCTTCCCGGCCGAGGACCGATTGGTTATGAAACTTCGCTACCTTGATGGAATGAAAGTGTCGGCCATGGCCAGGATGCTGAAGGTCGACCAGAAACGGCTCTACCGCCGGATCGAGCGCCTCGGCGCCAGGCTGAAGGAAGCGCTTCTTGGCGCCGGCATCGCAATCCGCGACATTCGAGACATGCTCACCAATGGCGCCGATGCGCTCCAGTTCGATCTTGGTCCCGACGATCGCCCGAAGGCACTCCAATGACCACGACCCTCACCCACCCCACGGCCGAGGACCTCGGCTGCTTCATCGAGGGCACCCTCGACGATCAAGCGCGCGCCGCCATCGTCGAGCACCTTGCCGACTGCGATGACTGCCGGATCACCGTGGTGGATGCCGTGGAGTTTGCGGAGCCGGCGGCCTTTGACGAGAAGGTGCCAGTCAAGCAAAGCGCTGCGGGTGGGCTGTGGTGGATGACGGCAGCCGCTGCGGTCATCGTGGTCGTAGCGACCGGCACGTTCCTCATGAATTCCCGGCGCCAAACATCGTTGACGGGAGTGAAGACGGCCTTCTCACATATGAAGTCGCGTCCGATTGAAGCACGATTGAGCGGGTTCAACTATATCGAACGGAGGGTCAACCGAGGCGGCGAACGGGAAATCGACGCCAGCGAGTCCCAGTTGGACATCGAGCTTGCCAAGGTATTGGAAAAAACAGGCAACGATCCGAAGAGCCAGCATGATCGCGGCGTAGCGCTTCTCCTCGCCGCGGCACTGGAGAATCCCGGCGACGATCAGACGCAAGCCAATAACATTGCCGAGGATAAGCGCAAGGCTGTGGAGTTGCTGCAAACGGCAGCAACCGGCGTTTCCGACAATGTCACCTACCTGAGCGATCTCGCCGTTGCTCTCATCGCGAAAGGAGATCGACAGAGCCTCCAAAGGGCGGTCGACGTTTGCGATCAAGCTCGGCAGATTGATCCGCGCTCCGCTGATGCATTGTTCAATCGCGCCAAGGCTCGCGAGTTGATGGCCCAGACTCCGGCAGAACTAACCGAAGCAATCAATGCCTACGAGTCCTACCTGAAGGTTGATCCCTCCTCGCCCTGGGCGAAGGAGGCACGCGAGCATGTCAAGACTTTGAACGAAGAACTCGCACCGCCCTGATTTCCCCCCTGCGCTACACTTCCTCCGGCGCTCCCAATGTTCGACAAGTTCCACGACGAATGCGGTGTGTTTGGCGTTCTGAATCATGAGAACGCGGCGAACATTGCTTACCTCGGGTTGTATGCGCTGCAGCATCGGGGTCAGGAGAGTGCCGGGATTGCTTCGGTGTCTTCGGACCGGCGGCGGTCGGAGACGAATATCGGAGCGGTCAGTGGGGCTTCGAGCGGGACGGGAGAGCAGATCATCGCGGCGGGAGCGCCGCAGATTCACTCCGAGAAGGAGATGGGCTATGTCGCCGAGATCTTCACCGAGGAGCGGCTTCGGAGGCTTCCGGGTGACATTGCCATCGGACATGTGCGCTACTCCACTGCCGGCGGATCGATGCTTTGCAACGCGCAGCCGCTCGTGGCTTCAACCAGCAAGGGGCCGATCGCGCTGGCGCACAACGGCAACCTGGTAAACGGGGCCGACATACGGCGGCGTCTCGAGGCTGATGGAGCGATCTTCAACACGATGTCGGACACCGAGGTCATCGTGCATCTGATCGCGCGGTCAAAGGAGGCGGATCTCGAGCATGCCCTCGTCGATGCGCTCTCGCAGGTCAAAGGTGCGTACTCGATCGTCCTGCTCGCTCCCGGCCGCATTTACGCGGCGCGCGATTCGTACGGATTCCGTCCTCTCGTACTCGGGCGGCTCGGCGAGTCGGTCGTTGTCTCCTCCGAAACGTGTGCATTCGACCTCATCGAAGCGGTAACGATTCGCGAAGTGCGCGCCGGCGAGGTTGTCGTGATCGAGTGCGCCGAACCGGCGCCGCGAATCCGCGTCGTCCACGAATTCACGGGACCGCGCGAGGCACGCTGCATCTTCGAGCACGTCTACTTCGCCCGGCCTGATTCGGTGATCTTCGGCAACAACGTGGCCGAGGTGCGGAAGCGCTTCGGCGCGCAACTGGCGCGCGAGCACCCCATTGCAGCCGACGTCGTCGTTCCCGTCCCTGATTCCGGCGTCTTCGCTGCGCTTGGGTACGCGCACGAGTCGGGCATCCCGTTCGAGTTCGCGCTCGTCCGCAACCACTACGTCGGACGAACCTTCATCGAGCCGAAACAATCGATCCGCAGCTTCGGCGTCAAAGTGAAGCTCAACCCAGTGCGCGAGATCGTCGAAGGAAAGCGCATCGTTCTGATCGACGACTCGATCGTCCGCGGCACGACGTCGAAGAAGATCGTGCGGATGCTGAAGGATTTCGGCGCCAAAGAGGTGCACATGCGCATCTCTTCGCCGCCGACGACTGGCCCCTGCTACTACGGAATCGACACGCCGCAGCGGCGCGACCTCATCGCCAGCGCCCAGTCGGTCGAATCGATCCGCGCATTCATCGAGGCCGATTCGCTCGGCTACCTCTCCGAAGAAGGCATGCTCGCGGCCGTGCGTAATGACGACGATCCGCGGCGGCTTTACTGCACCGCGTGCTTCACAGGGAAGTATCCGGTGTTACACGAAGAGGCAGAAGCCGCGGCGTTTGTCTAAACGCGCGAACGCTCGCCCTACACATACATCCGAAAGGCGGGAGCATCGAGCGGATGTCCGATCAGACGCCCGGGCAGCGTGGCCGCGGAAACCGGCCGGCTGAAGAGGTAGCCTTGCGCGGCGTCGCAGTTCCGGCGGCGCAGGAACGACAACTGATCCTCGGTTTCAACTCCCTCGGCGATCACCCGAAGTTTCAGCGCGCGGGCGATGCCGACGACTGCCGAGACGATCGCGGCATCGCCTTCGCTTGTAGCCAGATCGCGGATGAACGCGCGATCGATCTTCACTGCCGTGATCGGGAAGCGCTTCAGATAGTTGAGCGACGAGTAGCCAGTGCCGAAGTCGTCGATCGCGATCGAAACGCCCAGCTCGCGAAGCGCCTGCAGCACATCCACCGTCGTTTCCGCGTTCTGCATCGCTGCCGTTTCGGTGATCTCCAGTTCGAGTGAGCCGGCGTCGAGACCGGTGTCGGCGAGCACGCGCCGCACGGTCCTCACGATGTCGTTCTGCTGGAATTGCCGCAGCGAAATATTCACCGACATCAGCGGAAGATCGATGCCGGCGTTGCGCCACGCCATCATTTGCGCGCAGGCTGTGTGCAGCACCCACTCGCCGAGCGGAAGAATCAGCCGGCTCTCCTCGGCGAGCGGAATGAACGCCGACGGATGCACCATTCCGCGCTCCGGATCGTTCCAACGAACCAACGCTTCCACCCCGACCGCCCCTCCGGTGGTGAGGCTGATCTGCGGCTGATAGTGCAGAACGAGCTGGCCGTCGGTGATCGCGCGGCGCAGGCGCGTCTCGAGCGAGAGGCGCTCCACCGCACGGCGCTTCATGTCGTCCGTACAGAGGTGGTACGTGTTCCGGCCGGACTCCTTGGCCCGGTACATCGCGCTATCCGCGTTTCGCAAAAGCGACTCGGCGTCGGAGCCGTCGTCCGGGAAAAGCGCGATGCCGATGCTGGCAGAGACTTCGATCGAAGTTCCTGCGATCGTCAGCGGCTGCTCGATTGCCTGGATCAGTTTCTCGGCCACGCTGACCGCATCCTCGGGATGACGGAGCTCCGCCAGGATGACCGTGAACTCGTCGCCGCCGAGTCGGGCAACGGTATCGTCGTCGCGGATGTTGGCCCGCAGGCGCCGCGCCATCTCGAGCAACAGCTCGTCGCCCGCCTCGTGTCCCAGCGTGTCGTTGATCGACTTGAAGTGATCGAGATCGACGAACATCACGGCCAGCGGTTTCCCGGAACGGCGGGCGCGGGAAAGGCTGTGCGTCAGGCGGTCCGTGAATAGTTTGCGATTCGGCAGATTCGTCAGCACGTCGTGGTACGCGTGAAACTCGATCTGCTCCTCGGCGCGTTTCCGGTCGCTGATGTCGACGACGGTTGAGTGGATCCGTTCGCCCACCATCGTCAGATTCGTGAGCGCCCACATCGACTGCCCGTCCTGCTTTTCGAGCTCGACCTCGACACTGTTCAGGGTCGTCGAGTCGCGGAGCATTTCCACGATGTCTTCGCGGTCCGATGAGTTGACATAAAGGTCAGCGGCGTTGCTTCCGATCAGTGCCGACCGCGCGTATCCGAGCATCATGGCGAACGTCAGGTTGCAGTCGACGATTGTTCCATCCGCCTCGGTCACGCAAACCCCAGCCGCGTTCTGCTCGAACAATAGCCGGTACCGCAGCTCCGACTCGCGCAGGGCGGCTTCGGCGGCGAACCGTGCGGAGACGTCGCGGAAACTCCAGACCCGGACGTTGGCAATGCCCTCGACCGCCCGTCCGATCGAGTACCGCTCGAAGCGCCGGCCGTCTCTGAACTCGAGCAGGTCGAAGCTCTCCGCCTCGGGTTGCGCATACAAGGTCTCGATCGTCCGGAGGAAGTGCTCGGGATCGACAAGTTGATCGAGGACACATCCGATGAGACCGCGATCGTCCCTCGCTTCGAGCAGCTCCGCCGGAATGCGCCACATCTCGACGAAGCGCTGGTTATACGTCAGCACGCGGCGGCCGCCATCGCCGATGACGAGAATGCCGTCGGCAGTCGAATCGAGCGTCGACTCGAGGAGGGTCACCGCCCGCCTCACCTCGCGCTCGGCATCTTTCTGCTCGCGCATATCGCGGCCGAGGATCACGACGCCGGCCGGCTCGCCATGTTGCAGGACGGGGGCGAGCGACATCATCAGGTCGATCTGACGGCCATCGCTGGCGTGGAACCGGCGCTCCATGTTTCGGATGCTGCGGCGGCGCAGTGATTCGACAAACGTGTCGTCATCGCCTGCTACGAGCAACTCTTCGAACTGACGCCCGACCAGGCTTTCCGCGGGATAGCCGAGGACGCGTTCCGCCGCGGCATTGGCGAACTCGATGCGGCCGTCGCGGTCGCACACGAAGAGCACGTCCGCCATCGTCCCAATGATCTCGCGCGCGGCGATGGAAGGGGTGATGGCAACGAGGTCGTATTTGCGGAACGCGATTGCGACGATCACGACGAACCCCAGCAGGGCCGCGTAGCCGAACGGATAGACAGCGAACCCGAACTTCGGCAGGTAGTCGACGCAGCCGAGGTATGCGACGCCGAACGCGATGATGAGGAGGCGGATACGTTTCTTCTCAACGCCTCGCGACTTCGGGAACGCGCGAACGAATTCAACAAGCGAGGCGATGAGATAGCCGAAGAAGAACAGGAGGAACGGCGGTGATACGACCAGGCTGTAACGAGGGTAGAAACCCCACCAGTAGTGCTGCACGCGATCGACGAGAACTCCGGTCACGGCCAGAGCGGAGAAGACGATGGCCATTCCCCACGCTGCTCCGATCGCGCCGCGCCGCTCTTTCGCGATCCGGAGCATCTCCGCCGTGAAGTGATAGATGGCCGGGGCGAGGAACGGAACGCCGAGGTAGGCGGCGCGCGACCAGAACAGCGCGGTCGCCGCGTCCTTCGCGCAATAGAGAAAGGTGAACGCGATGAGCCACACCGAGGCCGCCGCGGAAATGGCGAAGAACGCGCCTGCCACGCGCGACATCCGGCGCACCATGACGCCCGCGCCGAAGAAAAGCATCAGCGCCGCCGTCACAAGCGTTGGTACAGCGAACGGCGAAAAGCCGTAGCTGGCCGGATTCAGGATGTGTGTCACTAAACCTCTCAATCTACTGGGGTAACGCTAGTTTGAAGGATGGAAGCCCGTTTGTCGAACCGCACGGGCCATAATCCACTTTCCATGCCGTCGGTCGTCATCGTGGGAGCCGGAGTCATCGGTGCGAGCATCGCCTGGCACCTGGCCGCCCGCGGCGTACGCGATGTGGTCGTGCTCGACCGCGGCAGCGAGCTCGGTGCGGGCAGCACGCCACGCGCCACGGGAGGGTTTCGCGCGCAATTCGCAACGCCGACCGACATTGCATTGTCGTTGTTGTCGCGCGAAAAACTGCGTCGATTTGAGGTCGAGATCGGCGTCGATTCGGGCTATCGGCCGTATGGCTATCTCTTCATCGCGCGCAGCGAAGCGGCAATGGCGCAGTTGCGCGAGGCGAATGCGCTGCAGCATGCGTGCGGACTCTCGGAAGCTCGGTTGATCGGCGCCGATGAAGTTCGCGCGATCAATCCCGCCGTCGAGGACGACGTCATCGTCGGAGGGACGTTCTGTCCGACCGATGGCTTCATCCGCGCGATGAAGATCACGAACGGTTACGCCGCGGCGGCGCAGCGTACTGGCGTCCGCTTCGATTTTGGCGTGGTGGTGCGAGGCATGCGGACCGAGAGCGATCGCATCGTCGCGCTCGAGACATCGCAGGGAGATATTGTTGGCGATGTCTTCATCAACGCCGCCGGTGCCTGGGCTTCGACGCTCGGCATCGACGTGTCGGTAACGCCGCTGCGCCGGCAGGTGGCTGCAACGGTCGAGCAGGACGTTCTGCCTGAGTCGATGCCGATGACGGTCTGGGCCGACGACGGCTTTCACTTTCGAGTTCGCGACAAGCGTGTGCTGCTGCTCTGGCCTGATACACCGCCCGCGGGATTCGACGCGACGTTCGACGGCTACACCTGGCTCCCGCGCGTGCTCGACTTCACGAACGCGCGCGTTCCGTGCCTGCGTGAGGTTGCCATCGATCCCGCCGCGTGCTGGGCCGGTCTCTACGAGATGTCGCCCGATCACCACGCCATCCTCGGCCGCGCTCCCGCCATCGAGAACCTCTACCTCGCCAACGGCTCGTCGGGGCACGGCGTCATGCATGCGCCGGCCATCGGCCAATTGATCGCGGAGCTGATCGTCGACGGACGGACATCGATCGATATCGAGTCACTGCGGCCGTCGCGGTTCGCGGAAGGGAAGGCGATTCAGGGAGCGACGTTGTTGTAGCTGCGACATCCGTGCATGTGGCGCATTTTGAGGTAGTTCGGACTGATCGCTCTGCGTATTGATTCCCCCCTCATCCGGCTTCGCCACCTTCTCCCCCCGCAAAAAGCGCGGGGGGAGAAGGCGCTCGATAGGATGCACTCGGAGATAAATGTCTCGCGCCCGAGGTAAATACCTTGACCCCCGAGGTAGATACCTCGACTTCCGAGGTAGATACCTTCGACCCCCGAGGTAAATACCTCGATCTCCGAGGTAAATACCTTCGACCCCCGAGATAAATACCTTGATCTCCGAGGTAAATACCTTCGACCCCCGAGATAAATACCTCGACCTCGAACCTAAATACCTCGACCTCGAAGGTAAATACCTCGGCCTTGAACCTAAATATCTCGACCTCGAAGTAGATACCTCGGCCTCGAACCTAACTACCTCGACCTCGAAGGTATTTATCTCGACCTCCGAGGTACTTATCTCAACCTTCAGCTTCTCGTAACCGACTGAGTGCTGGTCAGTTATAGCTTTACCGATCGCATGCGACACGGTTGACCGGGTTTGCGACGGAGCCACCCTGCGAGCCGCCCTCCGCCGCCGAATAGGGTGGTAATCGTCTCAACCTCCGGCCACTCGCGGACGATCTCCAGCCGACGGAGCCAGCTCCAGTCATCGAAAGGACGGGTGACCCGCCGCGGCGGGAAATGGCGCGGAAACCTCTGATTATGTTCACCGTTCGCTCACGACCTGAGGAAGAACCGTACGTACATTGACGCATTCGAAAGGAGCGGTCTATGAACCATCGGTTTCTCATCGCAGCGGCTGTTCTGCTGACGGCCATCGGCGCCAGCGCGCAGTCGGCACTCACTCTTCCTCCCTCGGGCGGCAATGAACGCGCAACCGTCATCCAGCACATCGGCCTCGTCACGGTTTCGATCGACTACAGCAGTCCGCACGTCCACAGCCCGCAGGGGCAGGACCGCCGCGGCAAGATCTGGGGGACGCTCGTGCCGTGGGGCATGAACAACCTCGGCTTCGGCACCTGCAAGGAATGCCCCTGGCGCGTCGGCGCCAACGTGAACACCATCTTCACGACCTCGCATGACATCCAGGTCAACGGCTCGACGCTGCCCGCCGGCTCGTACGCTCTCTTCGCGATTCCGCAGCAGGATGAGTGGACCTGGATCTTCTCGAAGAATCACACATCGTGGGGCAGCTTCTTCTATGACCCTGCCGAGGACGCGCTTCGCGTGAAGGCGAAACCGGAGAAGAGTGACTATCACGAGGTCCTGACCTTCGACTTCACCGAACGGCGCAACGACCATGCAACCGTCGCGATGAAGTGGGAAGAGCTGGCAGTACCGATCGACATCAACGTGCCGAATGCCGCCGATCTCTATATCGCCAATCTTCGCAACGAGCTCCGCGACTCGCCGGGATTTAACGATACGACGTGGCAGCAGGCGGCGAGGTATGCGCTCGACCACAAACATCCGGCCGAAGCGCTGACGTGGGCCGAGACGGCCAACACGGGCGGAGGCGGCATTGGCAGGAAAAACTTCACGAACCTGATGACGCTTGCCGAGGCGTACGAGGCAAACGGCAAGACGGCGGAGGCGGCGAAAGCGCGGGAGGAGGCGTTGAGCCATCCCACTGCGACAGCGCTCGACCTGCACGCCTACGCACGAGCACTCCTGGCCGGAGGAAAGAAAGCAGAAGCAATCCAGGTGTGGGAACTGAATGCCAAGCGCTTTCCGGGCATGTGGCCGGTGAATGTAGGTCTCGCCCGCGGCAACTCGGCCGCGGGGCGCTACCCGGAAGCCTTGAAGTACGCAAAGCTGGCCCTGGCCCAGGCGCCCGACGACCAGAACAAGAAGAGCCTCGAAGGGATGGTGAAAAAGCTCGAGGCAGGTCAGGATATCAACTAGTCTCCATTTTCGAAGCTTTGGCAAGGCCCGCCGGTTCCGGCGGGCCTTTTTATTAGCAATTCCCCTCGGCACTCCCTGAAAAGTAGGCGCGAAAGTAGCAATACCGTCGCCGCATGTTGGTAGCACTACTACTAAGGGCCCGGTAAATAACGCAGAATGGGAGAGTTGTTCATGTCGAAGCGCCCTCGATTGATCGTAGTCGCCCTAATCGCCCTCGCCGCCTTCGTTCTATCCTCCAACCTTTTCGCTCAAACAACCTACTATTTCAAAGGTGACCCCGCCGATCAGGCCAACAAAGTCGCCAACGACACCGCCAGCGGCACGATCGGCACCGCGACCTTCGACACCAGCCCGCCGACGGGCACGGCGCCGGTGATCCAGACGGGGCCGCCTTCGGTCGCCAACGCGGACTACGTCGGCAACCCTCTGGCCATCTACTGGTCCGGCCCGTACTCGGGGACTCTTGCCGGCACGCTCGACTTCAAATGGTATTGGTCGACCGGCAATCCGGAAACGATCGGAGTCGGCGGCGCGATCGAAGTCAGCGTGTTCGCCGATCCCGACTACACCGCGGACCGCGGGCAGCCTCAGCGCCTCATCGGACGGGCCATCGTTCCGTTGACCGGAATCAGCGCGACGCCGACTCTCATCGAGAGTCTCGTTCCCGTCAACGGATCGGTCTCGAGCACGCTGCTCATCCAGGTAATCCCGCAATTCGTCGACTCGGGACACGGACTGGCCGCCCTCTACAACTCGACGACGACGCCATCGAGTTTCGTCTTCACAACGGCACAACGCACGCCGTTCCCGGCAGCCACGCCGGCCACCGGACAGCCGCCGCGATTCAGTCTCTTCACGCCGTCGGCGGCGCAGCTCGCCACCGGACTCGGCACCGACGCCGGCGAGCCTTCGATCGGCTCGAACTGGATTACCGGCAACGTTCTCTTCCAATCGTTCGTCACCACCTTCCGCGTCTCGTTCGATGACTCTTGCCCGACGAATCCCACATCGACGTGGGTCGCCAAACAATCGCAGATCACAGGCAATGAGAGTTTCGATCCGATTCTCTGGACGGACTCGAAGGTAGGTCGCACGATCGTCTCGCAGCTCGTCTTTGCCAGCACGGAGAGTCTCTCCGCGGTTACCGACAACGACGGCGACCTCTGGCTGCCGTCGCAAGGCGCCGGAATCGCGTCGGGCATCGATCACCAGACCGTCGGCGGCGGACCGTTCCATCAGCCGCTGCTTGCAGGCGCGTTCTATCCGAATGCCGTTTACTACTGCGCCCAGGATCTGGCGCTTGCGAACTGCGCCCTGTCGCTCGACGGCGGCTTGACCTACGGACCAGCAGTCCCGATCTACACCTCGCAGTGCGGCGGTTTGCATGGTCACGTCAAAGTCGGCGCCGACGGCGTCGCCTACGTACCGAACAAAGACTGCGGCGGCAAGCAGGGCGTTGTCGTCTCCGAAGACAACGGCGTCACGTGGAACGTGAGGACAGTGCCCAACAGCCTCGCGGGGAGCAGCGATCCGTCCGTCGGCACTTCGAAGAACGGCCGCGTCTACTTCGGCTTCGCCGACAACAACAATTCACCTGTCATCGCCATCTCCGACGATCACGGGCAGAGCTGGCACGACGTGAAAGACGTCGGCGCAGCGGCCGGCATCAAGAACACGGTCTTCTCGGAAGTCGTGGCCGGCGATGACAACCGCGCCTCCTTCGCCTTCCTCGGATCGAACAGCATCGGCGCGCTCGACGCGCGCACCTATCCGGGCGTCTGGTACATGTACGTCGCCACGACCTACGACGGCGGCTCTACATGGCACCTCGTCAACGCCACTCCCAACGATCCCGTGCAACGCGGTCCGGTCTGGCTCAGCGGCGGCGCGGAAATCTCGCGGAATCTGCTCGACTTCAACGACATGACCATCGACAAACAGGGACGCATGCTCATCGGATTCGCCGACGGTTGCGTCGACGCCTGCGTTCAGGGGCCGGCAACGGCGCGTGGCAACTCTTACACGGCCGTAGCCTCGATCCTGCGTCAAACGGGCGGACGGCGGATGTTCGCCGAGTTCGACCCGGCGGAACCGACCGCTCCCTCTGCCCCCGCTCTCACGGTTACGCGCAACGGTTCGCTGGCCAGACTGTCGTGGTCCGAAGGGAACAACGGCGGTTCCGCAATCACGAACTACTCGGTGCGTCGCGACGGCACGGCCATCGCCAGCACCACCGCGACTTCGTACACCGATCCGACCGCCAATCCTTCGCAGACATACACCTACTCCATTGTGGCAACGAATTCCGTCGGCTCGTCGTGCGGCAGTAACGCCGTCACCTCAGCAGGCGGCGGCGGAAGCTCCTGCACGTTGCCCGGCGTCACCGTCATGACTGATCCGACCGGCGACGGAGCTGCAGCCACAAATGCCGCGCTCGACATTCAGTCGGTCTCGATCGCCGAGCCGTACTACAGCGACGGCTCGCAGAAGCTCGTCTTCACGATGAAGGTCGCTTCGCTTGCAAGCGTGCCTCCGGGTGCCGAATGGCGCATCCTCTGGAACTTCCCGACCACCGACACCGGCTCGTACTACGTCGAGATGAATACCGATCCGAGCGGCGTCGTCGCCTACCAGTACGGCACGATCGATCTGACCAGTGCCGTCGTCACCGCCGTCGGCCAGCCGCACCTCCTCGGCACCTGCGACGCGGAGTCGACGTTCCTGCCCGACGGCACGATCCGGCTCGTCCTCTCCACATCGAAGATCGGCAATGCCGCCGCCGGCGACATCATCGGCGGCCTTCTCGCTCGTACATTCGTCACATCGGGAAGCGTCGTCACCTCCAGCCGCTCGGCGATCGACACCGCGTCGACCACGAGCACCTACCTGATGGTCGGCAACGGTTTCTGCGCGCCGCCGTCGCAGACGACGATCGAAGACGACGACGCACGCATCGCCTATTCGAATGGCTGGCATCTGCTGAGCGACGGAAACGCCAGCGCCGGCCACTTCCGCATGGGCAGCGGCAAAGCGACTGCAAGCCTGGCGTTCACGGTGCCATCGAACAAGTTCGGCTCCATCACATTCAACTACGCGAAGAGCACGAAGGGCGGCACCGCCGAAATGTTCCTCGACGGCGTCTCGCAAGGCACGATCGACTTCTCAGGCACGCTCGGCACGCTGAAGAACCCGCAGTTCACATTCAGCAAGACCTACGGTCCACTGCAGCCGGGCTCGCACACACTGCAGCTCCGCGGCAACGGCACCACGTATCTCGATAACTTCGTTCTGCAAAGCTCGTCGTCGAATGCGCAGCCTACGAGCGGACCGGGAACGACTTCGACGAGCACGTCCAATCTATCGGTTGGCCAGGAGCTGGTATCGCAGATCACGCTTCCGGACAACGCGCAGGCGATCTCCATCGTCGCCGAGTCGTCAAATGGATTGCTGTTGCGAGTCGGACTCGTCGATGCCACAGGTCTTTCGCTGGCCACTGCGGATACATCATCCGGTCTTGCCGTCATCAACCAGCCGCTGACGCACGGCGGCGTCTACCTCATCAAGACCGTCAACCTCAGCGCCGGGCCAGTGAGCGTCTGGACGGCGACAACACCACTCCTCAGCCGATAACAATCAAATGGCCAGCATGTTCTCTGCACTTCTTTTCCTCGTGGCAACCGCGGCGGCGCCGTCGCGGTTGCCCAACGCCTGCCAGCTACTCTCGGCGCGGGAGATCGCGCACGTGCAAGGCGAAGCGTTCCGATCGGCCAAGCTCACGGAGACCGAGGCTGACGGATTGCGCGTATCGCAGTGCTTTTATGCGCTGCCGTCGTTTACCAACTCGGTCAGCGTCGACCTGATGCATGGAAAGACGAGCGCATTCTGGAAAGCGCATTTTTCAGGCGCACGCGACGAACGAGAGGCCGATGAAGATCACGATCGTGGCGCCGCGATGAAGACCGCTCCGCCACCGCGCGAAGCGGAGGAAGAACATCAAAGCGCCGTGCGCAAAGTGTCCGGCGTCGGCGACACCGCCGTCTGGAGTGGCAACCGGATGTCAGGCGCGCTCTACGTCCTCAAAGGAGACACCATCGTCCGCATCAGCGTCGGCGGCAAAGGGAGCGAGGACGAGAAGATCGAGCGATCGAGAAAGCTCGCCGTGGTGGCGCTTCGCAAACTGTAGACACTAACCGTGAGGCCGGCTGCTCGGCCGGCCTCACACGTTTGAGCGAGCGCCTTCTCCTGGTGGGCAATAACGGAGCGCAGTTAGCCCGCTTTCCTCCTGCGGAGCTTCGCTCGTTCCTGCGCCTCCTGCATCGCGGCATCACCTGCTGCTCGGTAGAACGCGATTACCTCGGCGGTCGTCTTGCCACTCAGCAGTCTCGCATGCCGGTCGCGAATTCGCCGCACCATGTCGACGGCGCGAATCTTAGGAGATTTCATAGGTAGCCACCTCCCTGGGCGAACGGATGCTCAGAGCCTGATACCCCAATTCTACGTTGACCGCATTAAACAGGCGAATCTTCTCCAGCCGCACAATGTGCTTGAAGTTCCAGCTCACGAGCGCGTCGACCTTTGACAGCGTGGCCAGAGCAATGTGCGTCATGTCGGCCGCGAACTTCGCAGGCAGAATCTTCTTAGCTTCATAACCAGTTACCAATGCCACGACTTCCGGCGTGACGTGCAGAACGCCTCCTGCAAGAAGCAGCATCTCCTGATGAAGGCCCCTCACCGCCGGAGGGGCGTCCGCAACCTCGGCCGCGGTCACATCAGAGAGCACAGGAATCAAACGGCCGGCACGAAAGTCGCGAGCCAACGCGTTTGACCACAGCGCAAATTCGACGTCGAAACATCCGCCCAACACCGATGTGTCGATATGGATCCGAAGCGGATTCACATCAAGATCTCCGGTTGCCACGTGGTTGTTGGATCACCGAAGGACCCTCGGGAACCCTCACTTCCCCGCCCCCGCCAACTTCCGCGCCGTCTCCTGCTGCATCGCCATCAGCTCGTTGAGCTCGGGCGCGCCGGCCGGGATCTCGGACAGGCGTTGTGAGATTTCGAGAGCGTTGCGGGCGCACTCCCAGTTCTCGAGGCGGACGTGCTCGCGGGCGATGTGAAAGTAGGGGTAGTAGTCGATCAGCCACATCCCGTACATGCGGGCATGGCGTTGCGGGTTCGGGCGGAGCGCGACGGCGTCGATGAGCTGCCGGAGAGCGCGGGGATAGTCGCCCTTGTGCTCGAGCTCCAGCGCCAGCTCGTAGCGCGCGTACCACGGCGCATCGGAGAGCTTCGCGTCGGGCAGATTGCATTTGTTCAGGACGTCGTTGCGCAGCGTGTTGAACTCCGCCTCGCTGAGAATCGGCGGCCGCTCGGCGTAAACGGCGTATGCAGGCCGCGCGAACTTGCCCGTGCTGTCGCCGCGCAGCAGCAGTTGATACGCGACGAGCAGCGGCCGTCCCGCCTCGCTCCTGATCGCCACGCCACTATCCTCGGCGAGCGCGAGCTGCTTCCGCGCCGCGGCGACGTCGCCCGACATCTGATCGGCGATCGCGAGATACAAATGAGGGAGATAGTCGGTGTACTGCCGCGGCGCCGTGGCGAGCTGCAACCCTTCCGCGGGATGCGCCGCCAGCGCCGCCTCGAGCTCCGTACGCGCGGCAGCGGCATTTCCCTGCTCGATGAAACGAACGCCGCGCTCGTAGTGTTCGTACCAGCTAGCCGAAGACGTAGCGAAGAAGAGTACGACCGCAAAGATCGTTGGGATCATCGTGGGTCTCCAAGGTTGGGAATGGGAGATTCTAACCCGCGTCCGGCGAAGGCTGGCTTGTTGGCGCTGTGGGCCAGCGGCTACAATCAATACAATGACCGAACGAGCACAAGCCGTCCTGCGCGAGGCGATGTCGCTGCCAGCCGACGAGCGAGCCAATGTCGCCGCGGAATTACTGGCCAGCCTTGACGACGACGCGCCCGAGGATCCGGCCGCGGTTCAAGCTGCGTGGGCGAAGGAAATCGAAAGGCGCGCCCGCCGAGTGCTGGCCGGTGAATCGTCGGGTCAGCCGTGGGACGACGTGCGCGACCGAGTGGCGCGCCGCCTCAAACAGCAGTGATCCTTCCATTCCGTATCGAAAGCGAAGCTGCCGAGGAACTCGAGGAGGCGGCCGTGTGGTACGAGCAACAACGGCCTGGGCTCGGCGGTGAATTCATGGAAGCGGTCGATGATGCGCTTGCCTTCCTCGCTCATTGGCCTCATACGGGAACTCCAGTTCCTGATGTACCAGTGGATGCTACTGTGCGTCGTGTACCGATCCGGCGGTTTCCTTATCAAATCGTGTATCTCGAGATGACCGACGCGATTCGGATTCTCGCGTTTGCGCACGATCGGAGAAGGCCCGGGTACTGGCACACGCGAGTCATCCAATAGCTTGGAGCGCAAGAACATCCCCGGGCTACACTTCGCCCATGCGCCACCTCACCGCTCTTGCCCTCCTTCTCGTCGCCTTCTCCGTTCACGCACAAGCGCCTGCGCCGGTCGAAGCCGATTTTCTCGTCAAGGATTTTCACTTTGCCAGCGGCGAGGTGTTGCCTGAGGCGAGGATTCACTATGCGACGATCGGGACGTTGCGGAAGACGGCGCACGGGACCAACGCCGTGCTCGTACTGCACGGAACGGGCGGATCGCTCAGGCAGTTTCTCAATGACCATTTCTCGGGCGTTCTCTTCGCGCCGGGCGGTCTGCTCGACGCCAATCGGTACTTCATCGTCATCCCGGACAACATCGGGCACGGGAAGTCGAGCAAGCCGAGTGATGGATTGCGCGCGAAGTTTCCGCACTACGGCTACAACGACATGGTCGAGCTGCAGCATCGGCTGGTGTACGAGGGGCTGGGCATCGATCATCTGGCAGTGGTCATGGGGACGTCGATGGGCGGGATGCAGACGTGGATGTGGGGAGAGCGCTGGCCGGACGCCGCCGACGCGCTCGTGCCGCTGGCAAGTGCACCGGCGCAGATCGCGGGGCGCAATCGCATCTGGCGGAAGATGATGATCGACGATCTGCAGCGCAACGACCTCGCCGCCGCGTTGCAGATTCTGATCCTCGTCGGCAGCAGTCCGCTGCAGTGGCAGAAAGCGGCGCCTACCCGCGATGACGCCGACCGCTGGATCGCCGAGCAGATGAAGTCACGGACCGCGACGAACGACGCCGACGATCTGCTCTACGCCATCGAGTCGTCGCGCGACTACGACCCTGCGCCGCAGCTCGATCGCATCACGGCGCCGCTGCTGGCCATCAACTCAGCGGACGATTTCATCAACCCGCCCGAGCTCGGCATCATGGAGAGCGCGATCAAACGCGTGAAGCACGGACGCTACCTGCTAATACCGATCAGCGACGCCACCCACGGGCATGGCACGCACACGTGGGCTCCTGTGTGGGAGAAGCAGTTGCGGGAGTTCCTGGAGGCCACGCCGGCCGCAGCTTGGCGGTGACGTCGTTTCAGGAGTCCCCCGACTCAAGTTTCTTGAGTCTGGACCTTAGTTCCTAAGTCTGGACCTTCGTTTCCAAGGTCCCGACCTTGTTTCTTGAGTCCGGACCTTCGTTTCTAAGGTCCCGACCTTCGTTTCTTGAGTCCGGACCTTCGTTTCCAAGGTCCCGACCTTGTTTCTTGAGTCCGGACCTTCGTTTCAAGGTCCCGACCTTAGTTTCTTGAGTCCGGACCCTCGTTTCCAAGGTCCCGACCTTAGTTTCTTGAGTCCGGACCTTCGTTTCAAGGTCCCGACCTTAGTTTCTTGAGTCCGGACCTTCGTTCCAAGGTCCCGACCTTAGTTTCTTGAGTCCGGACCTTCGTTTCTAAGGTCCCGACCTTAGTTTCTTGGGTCCGGACCTTCGTTTCTTGAGTCCGGACTCAAGATTTGTGAGTCGAAAGCATCGATTTTGGAATATATCACGGTAAAACTTGCCGAATGCATCGATCTGCGTCCATCTGCGTCATCTGCGGATCGGTCCCCACCTGATTGATCCGCAGATCTCGCAGATGGACGCAGATAAAGGCTGGTACGCCGCGTTCCGCACCCAACTTCATCGTTAACCAAACGTCCAAACCTCCGTACAAGCCCTTCGGAGCTCGGAGATCACCTATGCGGAAGCTATGGAGAACGTTGTTCATACTGGTCGTGCTGGCGGGCGCGAGCGCGGGCGTGTATGCTTGGACGCGCAGCGGGAAGAAAGACGACGGCCTCAAACAGGTCGAAGTCATCCAGGGATCGATCGTCGAAAAGGCGGTCGCCGTCGGGCAAATCCAGCCGCGGCAGAAGTTCGCGGTCAAATCGAAAATATCGGGCATCGTCAAACGTGCCCTGGCGCAGGTCGGCGATACCGTCCAGGCCGGCGATCCTCTCTTCGAGATCGCGCCTGACCCGACGCCGATGGAAGTGACCGAGGTCGACAGGCAAGTCGAATCGGCCTCGGCGTCCTATCGAAAAGCGGAAGGCGACTACCAGCGCTCGCTGCAACTCTCGCGCTCCGGCGTGCTGCCGAAGTCCGACGTCGAAGCGAAGAAAGAATCGTACGACCTTGCGCGGGTAGCTATGACGAAGGCCGAGCAGAACCGCGACCTCACCCGCAAAGGGCGCCTCACCGTCTCCGGAACCGAATCGATCATCCGCGCGCCGGCAGCCGGCACGATCCTGACGCGCACCGTCAATCCGGGCGATCCGATCGTCCCGCTTACCTCGTACCAACCCGGTACCGAGATGGCCACTGTCGCCGACATGCGCGATCTCATTTTCAAGGGTACGGTTGATGAGATCGATGTAGGCAAGCTGTCCGTCGGCATGCAGACGCGCATCAAAGTCGGTGCGCTCCCCACCGACGTCGTGACCGGCCACGTCTCGCGCATCGCTCCGCAGGCGCAGCAGAAGGAGGGAGCAACGCTCTTCGACGTCGAGGTCGAGCTCGAGCCGAGCAAGATCACGCTTCGCGCCGGCTACTCGGCAAACGCCGACGTCATCATCCGCGAGCACAAAGACGTACTCGTCATCCCGGAGCGCCTCGTCACCTTCAGCGACGGAGGCAAGACCGCCAGCGTCGAAGTGCCGGGCAGCGACCCGAAATCTCCGAAGAAGGTCAACATCAAGACCGGCATCAGCGACGGCCTCAACGTCGAAGTGCTGTCCGGCCTGAAGAAGGGCGAGAAGGTCGTGGAGAGACCGCCGAAGGAAATTTCTTAGTTGCGCGGCCCTGGCGGGCCGCGCGTTGTCGGTTGTCGGTTGGTTGCGCTTCGCGCGTTGTCAGTTAGCAACGCGGTACATGCGAGACGCACTCGCCCTGCATCGGCCAGGAACGTTGGAAAGAAACAGAACGGAACGTGAGTAACTGACGACGCGCGAAGCGCAACTAACCGACAACCGACAACCAACTCACGCCACGCGCAATCATGAAAGACGTACTAAAACAGCTTGCCCGCGACCTCAAGGCTGAGAAGCTGCGGACCTTCCTCACGATCTTTGGCATCGTCTGGGGAACGGTCGCCATCAGCCTGATGCTCGCCTTCGGCACAGGACTGCACACGCAGCTCATCAAGTCGACTGCCGGTCTCGGCGACCGCATCGTCATCGCCTGGCCGGGCCTTACCTCGATCCCATTCGAAGGGCTCGGCAAGGGACGAAAAGTCCGCATCACCGACGACGACCTTGCCACCGCGCGCGGCAATGTTCCGGGACTGAAAGCGCTCTCCGCCGAATACTCGAACAACTTCAAGGTCGAGTACGGGACCAAGACCCTTTCCGTCGATACCTCGGGTGTCGCTCCCGAGTTCGGATCGATGCGCAATCTGATTCCCCAGGCCGGTGGACGCTTTATCGACGACATCGATCTCGCCGAGCAGCGGCGCACCGCCTTCCTCGGCAACAAGCTGGCCAAAGACATCTTCGGCGAGACCCCCGCAGTCGGAAAGACGATCACCGTCAACCAGTCGCCATTCCTCGTCGTCGGCGTTCTCGTGGAGAAGGATCAGGACTCGAGCTACAGCGGCCGCGACAACGAGAAGATGTTCATACCGTCGACGACGTTTCGCGCACTGAACGGCGACAAGTACGTCGACAACTTTGTCTTTCAGGCCGCGGCGTCGACTGATACGAAAGCAGTGATCGAGAAGCTGCGCTCGGCGCTAGGCGGCCGTCTCCGCTTCGACGCCAAAGACAAAGAAGCACTGTCGATGTGGGACACCACCGAGCAGTTTCAGTTCTTCGACACGTTCATGCTCGCCTTCAACGCCTTCCTCGGCATCATCGGCGTGCTGACGCTCGTCGTCGGCGGCATCGGCGTCTCGAACATCATGAACGTCGTCGTCGAGGAGCGCACCCGCGAGATCGGCATCAAAATGGCCCTCGGCGCCAAGCAGCGCTGGATCCTCTCGCAATTCCTCCTCGAGACGATGCTGGTCACGTTTCTCGGCGGCGCGATCGGCTTCGCCATCTCGCTGACCGTCTGCGCCATCTTCCCGAAACTCGGCCTCGCCGAATACGTCGGCAATCCAGTCGTCTCCCCGCTCGTCGCCGCGCTGACATCACTCGCGCTCGGCCTTGTCGGATTGGTCGCCGGCTACTTCCCGGCAAGAGACGCTGCGAGACTCGACCCTGTGGTGGCCATGAAACTGTGAGCAATTGACAATTGAGAATTGACAATGGACAACGAAAGAGCCGCAACCGCCAACGAACTGACTGACTGAGCCAAGAACCGACAACGCGCGAAGCGCGCCCAACCGACAACCGACAACGCGCGGCCCCCAAGGGCCGCGCAAAACCATGAATACCGACTTCCACGTCATCCTCAACCTCTTCGCCACGTCGTCGCGATTGCAGAAGAAGCGCGCCTATCTCACGATCGCGGCGATCGCCTGGGGAACGGTTGCGATCCTGCTGCTGCTTGCGTTCGGCGAAGGACTCAAGCGCCAGCTCGACAAGAACCGGCGCTCGACGGGAGAAAACCTCGCGGTGATGTGGCCGAGCGAAACGACCAAACCGTGGAAAGGCTTGCCGCCCGGCCGCCCCATCCGCCTTCGCATCGACGACGTCGATTTCGTCCGCGAGCGCATGCCTGAGCTCAAAGCGATTCATGGCGAGGTGCAGGCCGGACGCGTCGCGCTCACCTACGGCCGCAAGACCGTCAACGGCCGCATCATCGGCGTCAATTACATCTACGGCGAAGACCGCAAGCACTATCCCGTCGCCGGTGGCCGCTTTCTGAGCGTTGAGGATGAAGTCCAGCGCCGCCGCGTGATTTTTCTCGGCGACGAGATGGCCAAAGACATCTTCGGCAATGAGCCACCCGTTGGAAAAACGCTCCTGATGAACAACGCGCCATACACCGTCATCGGCGTGATGCAGAAGAAAACGCAGATGGGGATGTACGGCGGTCCCGACGCGAACCATGCCGTCATCCCGATCACGACGTTCCGCGCCCAGTTCGGCCGCGATCGTCTCAACGTAATGGTCGTCGAAACCGAACGGCCACAGCAAATGAAACAGGCGTTGAACCGCGTCAATCAACTGCTCGGCGCCAGGTACGGCTACGACCCGACTGATGACCGCGCCCTCTCCACGTGGGATATGACGAAGAGCGCGAACGTCACAGCGAATATCGCCGTCGGCATCCAGCTCTTCCTCGGCATCGTCGGCGCGTTGACGTTGCTGATTGGCGGCGTGGGCGTGGCCAACATCATGTATGCCGTCGTCAAAGAACGGACGCGCGAGATCGGCGTGAAGATGGCCCTCGGCGCAAAGCAGCGCTGGATCATCGCGCCGTTCGTGCTCGAAGCGCTTGTCTACACCTTCATCGGCGGCGCGCTCGGCATCATCATCGCCACGATCCTCGTCTCGCTGACGAGCTTCGTGCCGATCGAGAGCAACAAAGTCCTCTCGTTCCTCGGCCGCCCAACGCTGTCGCCACAAATCGGCGTCGCCACATCCGCGATACTCGGCCTGATCGGCCTCGCCGCCGGCTACTTCCCCGCAAGACGCGCGGCGCGGATCGATCCGGCGTCGACCTTGAGGTATGAGTAATCAGCTCGGAGACCAAATGACCACGCAAAACCTGATCATCCGCATGGACGACATCCGGAAGACGTACGACACCGGCAAGGTGAAGGTCGAAGCCTTGAAAGGCATCCACCTCGAGATCGAAAAGGGCGAGATGATCGCCATCGTCGGGCCATCCGGCTCCGGCAAATCGACGCTGATGAATCTCATCGGCTGCCTCGACACGCCAACATCCGGTATTTACGAGATCGGCGGCCAGGCTGTCTCCGGCGTCACGCGTGACGAGCTGGCCGAGATCCGCAATCGCCGGGTCGGCTTCGTCTTCCAGGCCTTCAATCTTCTGCCGCACATCACCGCGCTCGAAAACGTCGAGCTGCCGATGCTCTTCGGCGGGGTCAAACCTGCGGAACGCCACAAGCGCGCCTCCGAGCTCCTCGAAAGAGTCGGACTCGGCGACCGCCTCGATCACAAACCGACCGAGCTTTCCGGCGGCCAGATGCAGCGCGTCGCCATCGCCCGCGCGCTGGCCATGGAGCCCGACATCGTCCTCGCCGATGAGCCTACCGGCAACCTCGATTCATCCGCCGGCGGCGACATCATGTCGATCTTCACCGACCTCTGGCAGCAGGGCCGCACGATCGTGATCATCACCCACGACCCCGCCCTCTCCCGCCGCGCCAGCCGCGTAGTCGAGATTCACGACGGCCGGATCACCTCCGATCAAGCCACGAACGCGGCCGCATAGAACGGCGGCGTTCCAACGCAAAACGTTGCGTTCCCGAATAAACGCAACTCCCCAATCGAGCCCCTTCTCCCCATCGCTTTTCAGATGGGGAGAAGGTGGCCGAAGGCCGGATGAGGGGCCCTCACATCAAAAACAAACGCTACTTCCCCGCGTCGATCGCCTTCTGAATGTACGGGAACATCCTCGGATCGAGCCCATACTGCTGGGCCACGCCCGGCTCGTTCCGGTACATGTTCGCGGCGCTCTTCTCGATCTCGCGATTGCCTCCGCTGAACGCTTGCAGCAATTCCATCCACCGTTTTGCAAGCGCCTGCACCCGAGGATCCGCCGGATCGGTGTTGTTCTCCATCTCCGTGCGGACCTTGGCCAGGAGCTGCGGCCATTCCTGCTCGACCGCTTTGATTGCATCGGCGCCGAGGACGCCTTTGCGCTGCTCGAGCTCTTCCAGTTGTTCTTTCGTGTAGTACTTTTCCATCATGGTCATTGCCTCGATTGCTTGAATGAATTCTTCAGCGGAGACAGCCTCCGCCGCGCCATACCGCGCCGCGATCGACTCCAGACGGGCACGTAGCCGCTGCTGCAACGCGATCTCCTGATCGAGCCTCCCGAGGTGGAGAGCGATCACCTGCTGCGGTGAAAACTGCCGTTCACCGAGACACGCGCGGATCTCGTCGAGCGAGAATCCGAGCTGCCTCAGCGACCGGATCTGCTGCAGGCGGCCGAGATCTTCAGCCGCATACAGCCGGTGCCCCGCCTCCGAGCGTTGCGACGGCGACATCAGGCCGATCTCTTCGTACCAGTGCAAGGTCCGAACAGAAACGCCGGTCCGCTTCGCCAGCTCGCCCACCCGCCAAAGGCCGGAGCGCGTCATGAAACCTCCTCAAAGTCGTGATCGTTCGTGCGCACGAACGACAAGATAGAACCTCACGTTACGTGAGAGGCAAGGAGTATTTTGGGGCTGGGACCTGGCGCGCCTACCTGCTCATCATGATTCGCGATTCGTCGTGCCGCGAGCGAAGCGCCAGCGTCCATCGTGGCACCGCCGCGCCAGAGTCCAGCCGCGTTGTGTGACGACGATCGGTTCCCCTCCGTCGGGAGTCACCTGAGTCACCTCGAGGCCAACACTAACGATGAAATCCTCGCCGCTGAGGCGCTCGATCTCGTTCCACGTCTGATCGAACGAGCTGGTCGCGAACGCCTTACGAAACGCTGCCGTGACCGCACCGCGGCCGCGCAGTGCCGGTACGCCATGCGTCCAGAACTCGCAATCCTCAGTCACCATCCCGGCCAACGCCTCGGCGTCCTTCCCGCGAACTGCCTCGGCCCAGTCAGCAAAGAGTTGTTCGATGTCGCCCATGAACGCCCGCCTATCCGCCGGCGAAGGCGACGACGATCTCCACCTCATCGCCATTCTTCAACGTGACATTCTTCTCGCCGTGCAGAATCAGCTCACCGTTCACCGCGAAGTTGAACAGCTCGTCGCGATCGCCGGCCAGGTCGAGTCGGACGATGATGTCGTCGAGCGATGCGGCGTTCATCCTCATGACATCGCCGCGGCCTTCGCGCAACGGTTCGGGAAGGTGGACGGTGATCATGACGCCAGCACGCCTTCCAGCTCCTCGCGCCATTCCGGTTTCGGCACGCCTTCCTCGGTGAGATTCGAGATCTCGTAGAAGCGGGAGAGCATCTTGTCGAACTCGGCGCGGTCGATCTTTTCGCCTTTATACGGGCCGACACCGATCGCTTCTTCGAACCAGCGTTTGGGCAAAGTGTCGTCCGCGCGGGTGACGCCGATTCGCTCGTTGATCAGGCGCTCCACGCCCATCACGTTGAGGCCGATGCCGTCGATCTGTTCGGCGGTCAGCGAGATGCCGGTGACGTTCTCGACTTGATCGACGAATTCGGGATAGCCGGGGAGCGACGGAGAGTTGAAGAGCTTCGTCGTGAAACGGCACATCCCGACCGAATCGCCGACGGCGTAGATGTTCTCGCAGCGACGGACGGCGATCTCTTTTCCTTCGTAGCTGTTCGGCTCGGCGGAGACCGGACCGCCGTACAGTTCCGCTTTGAAGTCGGGGGAATCGTTGATCTTGGCGTTGATCTCGAGCGTGACACGGTTGCGCAGGTGATCCATGCCGCGCGTGGCGACGGCCAAGCCGAGTGCGAAAGCTTTGAGGATGCGGGCATCGTGGGGATCGCTCTGCGTCAATCCCTTCACCGCCATCAAATAGTCGAGCGCCTCGGCTGGATACTTGCCATTAGCCACCGCCTGCGACGAATCGGCGATCGCGTCTCCTATCCCCTCGCGTTTCGCGATCATGAAGAGGAGCTTCTCGATGACGTCGTAGTTGCCCCACGTCAGATCGAGCTTCGTCTGTTCCTGCGTGATGATCCCGCGTTGGTAAAGCTCCATCGCCCAGGCAATCGCCGAGCCGGCCGATGCTGTATCGAGCCCGAGGTCGTTGCAGATGTTGTTGAGACGAAGGACCTGTGTGACTTCGGTGATGCCGATGTTCGGACCGAACTTGCCGAGGGTGACGTATTCGGGGCCGTCGCCTTTGATGTATTTGTCTTGCGCGGGAGTCGGGAGTCGGGGGTCGGGGGTCGGAGCAAAACCTTCGCCCGTTTCTTTCTCCGACTCCCGACCCCCGAAATCCGACTCCCCAACACCGGACATATCGTTCAGCGGCCGGCAATTCACGGGACAGGCGAAGCAGCCTTCCATCCCGGGTCGATACGGATCGATATTCTCGGCATCAAGCTTGTCGGTCCAAGTCGTCTCCTGATTGTTCTTTGTCCCCATCGCTCCGAGCATGCGCGACGGCTTGTAGAGGAACGGCGTGCCGCGGATCTTCAGTGCATTCTTCACGACCGAGGTCGAGAGCAGCTTCAGCGCAACATCGCGGTTGCGCAGTTTGTGCGGGCGGGCGGTGGTGAGATCGGCCGCACGTCCCTGAATTAGGACTGCCTTGAGATGCAGCCCGCCCATCTTCGCGCCCGGTCCGCCGCGCGCGTAGATCGCTTTCGGACCCGCCATGATGCCGGAGCAGAGGACGAGGTTCTCGCCCGCGGTGGTGATTGCCGCCAGGCCATAGTCCTTCCCTTCGACGCCCTTGAAGTCTTCCGCAATCCGCGCGCGAAGATCGAGATTATCGAGACCAACCCACGGTGCGGCATCGATGAACTTCGGCTCGTTGCCTTCGAAGTGGAGCAGCGTCCACTTCGCAGCTTTCCCATAAAGAACAAGGTGATCGATACCGTTGAGCTTCATGAACGACGGGAAGTAGTCGCCGGCGTTCGAGTCCAGCAACACGCGCGACTCCGGCGACCACGATGTGACGTTGCCCCGCGATGCCGAGGGCACCATCGACGTCAGGATGCCGGTGCCGAAGATCAGCGGGACGTGAGGATGGATCGGCTCGAGCGTCTCATCAAGCAGGTTGTGGAGCAGGAACATGTTCACGCCGCGCCCGCCGAGGAGGGACTCGACAACGCGGAGGGGGATGTAGGCGCGCCTCACTTCCTGATGCTCGAGGTCGACGAAGATCGTCTGGCCCTGCGTAGGAAACTGCGGCTCGGAAGCGAGCCGCCCGAGGAGCGCATCGACACGCGCGTGGATGGACATGAGGGTCAGAGTTTAGAACAGGGACGGGGAGGGAGCTGTTCCGATGCAATTGACAATGGACAATTGACAGTGGACAACGATTAGCGGGTGGTCAGTGTCGGTTCAACCTCTTGGTGGACGTGTGATCGAGCAACCCCGGCTTGCACCCGTTGTCAATTGTCCATTGTCAATTGTCAATTCAGTGCGAAATTCGCCGACGTGTCCGTCCACTCACACGGTATCGTGATCGCCCGTGCCCGCGATCGAGGGCTTGACCCCATATGCTTGCGCGGGTAGCTTTCGCGCGGGGTGTCCATGCAGAGAGAGGAGAAGTCGGAGCGCAGCCGGCGGCAGGTGCTCGACGCCGCTCTGCAGTTGTTCTCGCATCAGGGCTTTCGAGCGACCACCGTACGCGAGATCTCCGAAGCCGCAGGCGTCTCGACCGGCAACGTCTACCATCACTTCCCCGACAAGGAATCGATCTTCCGTTCGCTGCTCGATGAGTTCTGGCGCATCACCGAGACGAAGCGTTATCCGTACACGCGCGCGCTGTCGATCGGACAGTTCCCTGACAACATCGAGCAGCTCGGACTGGCCGCGCGCGAGTCGATTCGCGAGTTCAAGCCCTACTTTGCCCTGATCTTTGTCGACGTGATCGAGTTCGAAGGAACGCACATCCGCAAGTTCTACGGCGGACTCGGCCAGCGCTTTGGCGCCTTCGTCGGTGAGGAAGCACTCGGCAGCATGAAACAGCGCCTCCGTCCTTCGGTCTCACCAATCTCGGCTCTCCTGATCGCCTCGCGCGTCTTTTTCAACTACTTCACGATCGAGATCCTCTTCAACGTCCCGGAACCGTTCGGAGGCCCGGCCCCTCAAATCATCAAAGAGCTTTCGGACATCGTGAGACACGGGATACTGATGTGAGCGGATGGGTTGCCGCTCGAACCCACTAACTCTGCAACCCAGCCTCCAAAACCGGTAACCTTGCGACTTTACGCAAGGAGGCTCCTTGAAACGTTTCGCACTCCTGATTCTGATCGCCACCAGTGCCCTGGCCCAGCAGCAGAATGACGCCGACTACACGCGGCAGATCCAGCAATTCACGACCGGACCGCAGTTCACGACCGAGATGGTCGACCACCTGCCGGCCTCCGCTCGCGTGCCCACGCCGCTGAAGTTCTTCGGCTACGTCGCCGGCGCCGACGGCCATCTCACCTATTCGCAGGACGTGAACCGTTACATGCGTGCGCTCGAGGCAGCCTCGCCGCGCGTGAAGGTTTTCTCGATCGGCAAGAGCGAAGAAGGGCGCGAGATGATCGCCGTCGCCGTCGCATCTGACGAAGCGATCGCACATCTCGACCACTACCGCGACATCACGAAGCGCCTGGCCGATCCTCGCAAACTGACCGATGACGACGCATCGAAGCTCATCGCCTCGGGCAAGCCGATCTACTACATCACCGGCTCGATTCACTCTCCGGAAACCGGAAGCCCGGAGATGCTGATGGAGCTGGCCTACCGGCTGGCTGTCGAGGATTCGCCCCTCATCCGCAAAATCCGCGACAACGTCATCGTCGTCATCACGCCGGTCGTCGAAGTGGACGGGCGCGATCGCCAGGTCGATCTGGCCCGCTGGCGCGACGCAAATCCCAATCGTCCCGTTCCGCCGCTCGTCTACTGGGGCCACTACGTTGCCCACGACAACAACCGCGACAACCTCGGCCTGGCCCTCGCGCTCAGCCGCAACGTGCTGCATACGTTCTTCGAGTTCCACCCGCAGGTCCTCCACGATCTCCACGAGTCCGTGCCCTTCATGTACATCTCGACAGGCACCGGCCCGTACAACCCATCGCTCGATCCTCTCGTCATCGATGAGTGGCAGCGGATGGCGTGGCACGAAGTGCAGGAGCTGACGAAGCGCGGGCTTCCCGGCGTCTGGACGTACGGTTTCTACGATGGCTGGGCTCCGAACTACATGATGTGGGCCGGGCAGGGACACAACGCCATCGGCCGTTTCTACGAGACGTTCGGCAATCGTTTTCCGATGACCGCTGACCGCGTCGTACGCGGACAAAGCGACCGCGCCTGGTTCCGTCCCAATCCGCCGCTTGGCACCGTGAAGTGGTCGCTTCGCAACAACATCAATTATCAGCAGAGCGGTCTGCTGCTCGCCCTCTCTGATTTCGCCGACCGGCGCCAGCACTTTCTCGATCAGTTCTATCTGCTCGGCAAACGCTCGATCGCCAAGGCCGCGAACGAAGGACCTGCCGCCTGGGTCTTCGACGGCGCACAGAAGCGGCAGGGACAGCTCACCGATCTGATGAACCTCCTGCGCATGCACGGCATCGAAGTGCAGCAGTCGGACGCGCCGTTCAGCATCGCGGTCAACTGGCCGCCGCCGATTGCCTCGGAGCGCAAACCCGACGCTGCCAGCAAACCCGCATCCGAAGGAGCAGTTGCGCCGCCGAAACATGACCCGAGCCAACCGGTCAACTTCGCAAAAGGCAGCTTTATCGTCCGGATGGACCAGCCCTACGCGCGGCTCGCAGACACGATGCTCGACGTCCAGTACGTCCGCAGCGATGAGAAGGTGTACGACGACACCGGCTGGACGCTCGGCTATCTCAAGAACGTCGACTTCAAACGCGTGGCGAATCCCGATGTGCTCAAGGTTGCGATGCACGAGTGGACGGGTGGCACCGCGACATCATCGTCGCCGTTGATCCTCGAGAACGAAGCTGACACCAGCCTTCCGCGCGCTGTCTGGTCGACGCCTCAGGCTCGCTGGGCCGTCGCCGACGAAGCATTCACGGTCGGAGCGAAGAAATACGCTGCCGGCACAATCGTCGCGGCATCATCGACGCCATCCACGAAGACGCATGAGCTCCACCTTCCCCGAATCGCCGTCCTTCACACCTGGTTGCGCACGCAGGACGAAGGTTGGTTCCGCCTTGGACTGGAATCGCTCGGCATCCCCTTCACCTACCTCTCGACGCAGGAAGTCGCGAAGACGCCGAACCTTCGCGATCGGTTCGACGTCATCCTCTTCGCCCCAACCGGCGGCGCCAATTCATCGACGGAGATCGTGAACGGTCTTCCTCCCGGTCCACCACTCCCGTGGCGCAAGACGGAGCTGACACCCAACCTCGGCGGCACCGACGAGACCGACGACATGCGTCCCGGCCTCGGCCTTTCCGGCGTCGATCATCTGACGCGTTTCGTCGAAGACGGTGGCCTGTTGATCACGGCGCGCGACACGTCGATCTGGGCCGTGCAGTACGGCCTGGCGCGATGGGTGCGCGTCATCGAGCCGCAAAAGTTGCGCGCCCCCGGCACGATCCTTCTCGCCAGCATCACCGACAAAAAGAGTCCGATCGCCGCCGGGTACGACGACACGATGCCGGTCTACTACGCCGGCGCGCCGATCTTCCAGGTCGGATTCGGCGCGCCGCCTCCCGAATCACGGCCGAGTGGCCGGGGCGGCAAGAACGATCCCGACGTCGCGCAGGGCCGTGCCTTCACGCCGATGCCGGAACGGCCGAAGCCAGCGCCGGGCGAGGAAGGATTCCAGACGCCGGAGGATGCACCCTGGAACTCCGACTACGCACAGATTCGCGTCGAAGACCGCCCGCGCGTCATCGTCTCCTTCGCCAAACAGGCCGACCAGCTTCTCCTCTCCGGCATGCTCGAAGGCGGCGACGAGATCGCCGGCAAACCGCTCGTCATCGACTCGCCCCGCGGCAAAGGCCACATTCTCCTTTTCGCCAACAACCCGATGTGGCGACAAAACACGCAGGGCAGCTACGCACTAGTAACGAACGCGATTATGAATTGGGATCGGCTGGGCGGGGGTCGGTAGCCGGGAGTCGGGGGTCGGAGAAACATCCAACCCCTGGACTCCTGAGCCGTCTACCGCAACTTGTCTCCGACTCCCGAAACCCGACACCCATGTGGGATCCAACCCAATACGAACGATTCAAAGACGAGCGCGCGCAGCCGTTCCATGACCTCGTCTCACTGATCGAGCCTCGCCCGCACATGCGCGTCGTCGACCTCGGCTGCGGCACAGGTGAGCTCACGCGCGCGCTGCATGAGAAGCTCGCTGCCGAAGAGACGATCGGGATCGACAGCTCGGAGACGATGCTCCTCAAGGCCGACTCGTTCGATTCCGAGCTCCTGCACTTCGAGCGCGGCGAGATCGAAGGCTTCGTCGCTGACCGCCCATTCGATCTCGTCTTCTCCAACGCCGCGCTCCACTGGATCGCCGATCACGAGCACCTCTTCGGCAGGCTCGTCGCGCTCCTCGCACCACACGGCCAACTCGCCGTGCAGATGCCCGCCAATCATGACCACCATTCGCATCGCATTGCCGCCGAGCTCGCGCCCTCGTTCGGCCTCGAATCGCGCACCATCAATGTGCTCCCTCCCGAGCGCTACGCCTCCCTCCTCCATCACCTCGGCTTCGCGCGCCAACACGTCCGCCTCCAGGTCTACGGCCACGTCCTGCCATCAACCCGCGACGTCGTCGAATGGACCAAAGGCACGACCCTGACGCCCTACCGCGAAGCCCTATCACCCGAGCGCTACGAGGAGTTCCTCGCCCAATATACGGCGCGTGTGGTCGAAGAGCTCGGCGAGGAACGACCCTACTTCTACACGTTCAAGCGCGTGCTGCTTTGGGCAACGTTCTGAACGTGGTGGGTAGGGAATCACCCTTCGTGAGCATCTCCTAATCAAGTCCGTCCAATCGACTGAGGAGAACTGCCATGGCGTTCATGCGTTGGCTCCAGAAGATCTGGCATGCGGTGAGTGAGCCGTTCGTCTTCCTGAAACCGATCCGCTTCGTTGTCATCCCGCTCGCGATTCTGCTTTGGGCGTTGATCTACTCCGCGGAAGGGCAGGATTCGATCCGCGCGGTCGTCGAGTTCGATCGAGACTGTCCGCACTGGGGCGCGCTGGCGTGGTTCGTCGTCTGCGTAACGCTGCTCGCGCTGCAATCGTGGTACTGGGCGCGCCAGATGCTCCGCGTCAACTTCCCACAATGCGGTACGGGGAATGCGACGGAGGAACCAGGCGCGCCGCGAGCGAAGACGACCGAGGAGCTTGCGAGCGACTACTCGGTGACGCAGACCTGGACGCCTCGAATACTCGGCATCGTCGCGTTTCTCATCGCCATCGGCGCGCTCCTTCGCACCGCCTACCTCGATTACTCCCACCGATGGGATTACACGATGACGGTGATTGCGATCACGATCGCCATCCTCCTCGTCATGATGATTCTGTTCATCGTGTTCGTCGTGAAACGGCGATCGAGAGTCGGACAGTCGCCACGCGTCAGCTCACACGATCAACTGGCCACCCTCACCCGCAACATTCTTCGTCTCACGTTGCTCGTTGCGCTCGCTTTCGTGATCTGGACCGCGCTCTCTCCTCTGACGGCGGGGATCTTCTTGCCCTCGCCATCGATGCTGATGATCTCCGCGGCTCTCTGGGTCGGCATCGGAAGCTGGCTCATTTACTGGGCCGATCTCTATCGCGTCCCGATCATCGCCATCCTTCTTCTTCTCGCCTTCGGCTTCAGCTTCTTCAACGACAACCATGCTGTGCGGAAACTGCCCTCTGGCATAGGTGGTTCAAATCCGATCGTCCGCAAAGACATCGCCACGACCTTCAACGAGTGGCTCGGGAAACTCAACGCGAAGTACCCATCCGAACCGAACCATCCCGTCTACATCGTGGCGACGGAGGGTGGGGGTATTCGCGCGGCGTACTGGACTGCTTCCGTTCTGACCGCGCTTCAGGACGCGGCACCTCAGTTCTCCGACCACGTGTTTGCGATCAGCGCCGTTTCCGGCGGCTCGCTCGGCGCGACGACGTTCGCGTCGCTCGTCGCCGACAGCAACCGCGTTAAGGCCGAAAGCGATTGCGACACGCTGAACAAACCGGACAGCCAGAAGACGTTCCGATTCGCGGCCCAGCAAGCGCTTTCGTACGACTTCCTCGCACCGACTCTGGCTTCACTGCTCCACGCGGATCTCGTCCAGCGATTCCTTCCGGTCGGCTTCATCCCTGACCGCGCAAAGGCACTGGAGACCGGATGGGAGCGTGGTTGGCGGACGCACATCCGCACGGCAAGCGGCGACGACGACTTCTTCTCCGGAGGCTTCGCGAAGATGTACGCGGACCACGGCAACGCGTTGGTTCCGTCGCTCTTTCTCAACGGCACGATCGTCGAACAGGGCCAACGCACCATAACCAGCAATTGCCTGCTCGCCAATGACGGCCTGCTCAGCAATGACATCCCCGACTCGTACGACACACTCAGCCAACTCGGCAGCGATGTGCGGCTGAGCACCGCCGCGCACAACAGCGCCCGCTTCACCTACGTCTCACCGGTTGGATCGATGCTGAATCCGGGTCTTATCGATCACATCGCCGACGGCGGCTACTTCGAGAACTCTGGCGGGCAAACGGCGGCGGACGTCATCCGGAAAGTGTCGTCGCTGCCGCATCCCGGTGTGACGATCAAACTCATCCTCATCCGCTTCCAGGAAGTCGATACGAATGGGAAGCCGGTGCCGCCGAAGGGCCCGACACGCTTTGCGAACGAAGTGCTCTCGCCCCTGCGCGCGCTGCTGAATGTTCGCGGCGCGCATGCCACGCTTGCGTACTCCGAGGTCCAGCGACAGGTCAGCGAGCTCGTCCCCCCTGGCGAACAGTTCGAGTTTCTCCTGACGCAGGAGCAGAAGGGGATCGTGCTCCCGCTCGGATGGCTTCTCGCGCAAAGAACCCGCAGCGCGATTGACGAGCAGGTCGGTCCTGACGTTCCGCCGAATCTCAGCCCGGCCATCAAACCGTTTGTCGAACGAAATCGCGGCTTCCTGGTGAAGATCGCAACCGATCTCGCGCCGCAGGGTGCGCTGCCCGCCGCCAAACACGATTCGGTTCAGACCGAAGCAAGCCAAAGCGAAGACAGGATGAAGCAATGATTCCGAAGACTGCCCTGCTCCTCGTATTCGTGACTCTCATCGCCGGAAGCTCGGCAATGATGGCCGTGCTCCAGCGCCACGGCGCGCCGCTGAAGACCGAGGGCGGATACAAGATCGGCTGCCTCGAGCTGACTCCCAGCGCCGGCACGGCGAAAAACATCGTCAAGGCATGGAGCGACAAGCACCTTCTCGATGTCGCTCTCGAAGATATCCGCTTCGACTACGCCTTTATCGCGCTCTACACCGCAACGCTCGCGATGGCCTGCTTCTTTGGCGCCGACTTGTTCGGTGGCTGGTTCGCGCGCGCCGGCACGATCCTGGGTTGGTTGATGTTCGTGGCCGGACTGATGGACGTTTTCGAAAACATCGGCATGACTGCGGAGATCGGCGGCAATTACGCAGTCGCCCCGATCGTCTTCACCGTGTCGTCGATCAAGTGGCTCATCTCGATCGCAGCGTTTCTATACGCGTTGCCGACGCTCGTGACGATGCTGATCCGCCTGCCCTCACTCCTCCGCTAGGATCGTATGCATCGCAACCCCAACGCTCGCTGACGCCAGTGCGATGATCGCCACGAGCACGCTCAGCGATAGTGACGTCGTTTCTGCGCCGGTCGCGCCGAGGATCATGTGGCCGGGGGAAAAGTGGTTGATCCAGGCTTGGAGCGCGGCTGATTTCCACGTCAGGATCGCGGCCCAGCCGGCGGCGATGATCAGGTAGGCGGCGATCTGGAGGCGTGTGATCGGCAGCGCGGCGCGCTCGACTGCGGCGCTCGTCTGCAGAACCTTCGCCTTCAGCCAGAGCACCGCGGGATCAGGAAGGACGTGCGTGCGCTCGTCCATGCCGGCGAAACGCGTCAGCCACGGTGCTACCTCGGCGGCCGCAGCACAGTCGGCACACGAGGCAACGTGCGTGCGTAGCGACTCGGTCCACGAACCGTCCGTGACGGCATCGATGACATTTGATTCGAATGGACATTCCGTCGTCATCGCGTCGCCTCCGGGGCCAGACCTTTCTTCGTCAACATTTCACCGAGCCGTTTGCGGGCGCGGAAGAGCATGACTTTGATGCTCTTCGACTTCACGCCGATCGCCTCGGCGATCTCTTCGTGCGAGTTTCCTTCCACATGCGCCAGCCACAACAGCGCGCGCTCCTGCGGTTTCAAGTCCGAGAAGACCCGCGCCATGTCATGCCGCAGATCGCCGCGGTCCGGCCGCACCTCGGCGGGCATCCACTCGATCGCCCGCGTCCGCTCGCGCTTCGTTTCGCGGAAGTGATCGAACACCAGATTCGTCGCAGTTTTGTAGACGTAGCGGCGAAGGTGATCGGGGTCCGTGATTCCCGGATTGCTGCGGATGAAGCGGAAGAACGTCTTCTGCAACAGATCGTCGGCCATCGCGGCATCGCCGGTCATCCGATAGATGTACGACCACACACCTCCGGCCGTCTTGCGATAGAAGGCCTCGAATGCTGGTTCGTCCATCGGTCTTTCGGGCCGTTGCGGAGCAGCCGTTCTCACGGCCGCTCCGAACGGCGAGGTCAGAGCATTTTCCAGTAACACGGTGGTCTCACGCCTGCGTTTCCGTCGAGTCACGGCGGTCCAGCCTGTGGTTCACGATCTCACGGGGCGTCGGCGCATCATTGCCGATGAGGCCAAACTTCTGCGACATCTTGAGCGAGATCAGTGTCGAGATGAAGAAGCCGATGCCGAGGCCGATGAGGATGAAGCCCGGGTACATGAAGCCGATGTTGCTGTCAGCGATCCAGATGGCGATGAACGCCGCGCCGAGGAGCGTCATGATCACGCCGCGCGAAACACCGCCGACGATGCGGTCGCGGGCCATGAGCTGCGGCATCTTATCGACGCCGGTCAGAAACTGCTTGCCGGTATCCGAGTTGAGAAAATCGACGAACTCGGGCGCGTTGCTGAACTTGTCGATGAGCCGCGTCTGCACGTCGGCCTGAAGCGCCGCTCGCCGGCTTTTCGCGTTCGAGCTTGTCCAGACGATGAATGCCACCATCCCGAAGAATGTGATCGAAATGGTGATGGGGATAAGAAAGACTGTGTTGTCCATGAAACCTCCAGGTTGGAACTCGGGAGCTAATACGGTGAGGCTGGCGGATGGTTAACAGGTCTTCTCCGCGCCCTCCGCGTCTCCGCGTGAAACCGTGACCCGCCACGGCAGGAAGTATCATTCGCCCAATGAAAGCCACGGTCATCGTCGAGCTCAAGCCGTCCGTTCTCGATCCGCAGGGAAAGGCCATCCAGCATTCGCTGAGCACGCTGGGCTTCGAAGGGGTGGAAGATGTGCGCGCCGGCAAGCTGTTTCGGGTCACGCTTGCGGACAACGGACAGCCTCGTGAAGACATCGAACGTCAGCTCCGGCAGATGTGCGAGCGTCTCCTCGCCAACACCGTCATCGAGAACTTCTCGTATTCGATCGACGAGTAGCTTTGCCCTGCTTCTGGCGCTGGCAATACCGCTCGCCGCGCAGCCGCTCACGCCGGTCGCCACGCACGACCAGAAAATCGTCAAGCGTTGGGAGCTTCCCGGCGATCCGCACGGCATCGCCATCGGTCCTGACAGCACCATCTACGCCGGACTCGCGCAGCCCCAGGCAGTCGTCGCCATCGATCCGAAGACGGGCACGGTCAAGAAACGACTCGTGCTCGACTCCGCGGAGATCGCATCGACGAAAGAGCTGGTCACGATGCGCATCAACCGCGCCGGAACGCGTCTCTACATCGCCAACGGCAGCGACGAGAGCGCGACGATCCTCTCGCTTCCTGATCTGGCCGTCCGCCGCGAGATCACTACCGAGGGAGAGCAGATCCGCGACGCCCTTCCCGATCCGAAGGGGCGCTATCTCTACCTCCTCGGGCGACACGTCCACATCTACGACGCCGACGGCGAGAAAGAGCTGCACACGATCAATCTCGACGATCCGATGGCAATCGCTGCCAGCGAGAACGGATGGCTGCTCGCTGTCGTGGCCACCGAGGATTTCGGCAACACGAAAGCGACGTCGGTCGCGCTTTACGACACGACCACTTTCGCCGAACTGGCCCGCGAACCTCTGCAAACCGACAAGACGATTGAAGAAGCGCTCTTCGCTGCCGGCGATCAGGCCTTCATCGCGCTCAGCCGCGGATCGTTGTTCGAAAAGCCGATCTCTGCCGGCAAACCGGTCAAGCAGATGACGGCAGGAACGAACGGCCAGATGCGCATGGCCATCGATTTCGGCGACTTGACCAACAGCGACGCGATCTGCCTCCCCGAGGGCAGCGGCGCGCAGATCGCCACGCTGGCGTCGCCCGACCTCCTCCTCTTCGCCGAGCGCCGCTGCAGCGCCAGCAGTGCCTTCGGCGGTTCGAGCCGCCACGTAACCCCCGCCTCCCTCTACGGCATCGCCGCCTACGCGATGGCCTACGACCCGAAGAACAACATGGTGGCGGTCACCGATAGAGCCGGCTTCCTCACGATCTACAAGGCGCCAAAGGCGGCGGTGGACAGTCGAAAAACTGAACCACAGAGACACTGAGGACACAGAGAAAACCTCCGTGACCTCTGTGTCTCTGTGGTCAAACGCAACCGGGTTCAGACCACGACACTGCCTGATTGCGCATCGTCGCGATAAACTTCCCCAGCATGAAATTCGGCGTCGTCCTTCTTCCCGGTTCGAACTGCGATCACGATGCGGTGCATGTGACGCGCGACCTGCTCGGCGCGGACGTCGAGGTGCTGTGGCACAAAGAGACCGATTTGCGCGGTGCCGATTGCGTCATCGTTCCGGGCGGCTTCGCATACGGCGATTACCTTCGCGCTGGCGCGCTGGCCAAGTTCGCGCCGGTCATGGAGCCGATCAGGGCGCATGCGGCGGGCGGCGGTCTCGTCTTCGGCATCTGCAACGGATTTCAGGTGCTCACGGAGGCGGGGTTGCTGCCGGGGGCGTTGATGCGCAATCAGCACCTGCGCTTTCTTGGGCGCGACGTTTTTGTTCGCGTTGAAGAGACCGACACGCCGTTCACCGGCGCGCTCGAGCGCGGCGCGGTGTTGCGCATGCCGATCGCGCATGGTGAAGGAAACTTCTTCGCCGACGACGCCACGCTCGATGCGTTGGAGCGCAACCGGCAGGTCATCTTCCGATACTGCGACGCCGAGGGGCGGCTGACGAGCGAGGCGAACCCGAACGGCTCGGCGCGCAACATCGCAGGAATCTGCAACAGCGGCCGCAATGTGCTGGGCCTGATGCCGCATCCGGAACGATGCGCCGAGGCGCTCCTCGGCAACAGCGACGGACTGGGCGTCTTTCAGTCGATCGCAACCGCGATGGCAAAGGTCTGATGCTGCGCCGCATCCTCGTTGCCGCGCTGCTCGTGACCGCGCTGCTCGCGCCTGTTGCGCGCTCTCAGGAAATGCCCGAGGTTGCGCGCGGACTGATGGAAGACGCCGACCGCGCGCGGGAAACGAATCATCTCGACGACGCCATCGCCAAGTACAAGCGCGTCATCGAAGTCGCTCCGGCGCTGGCCTCGGCGTACGTGAACCTCGGCGCGCTTTACTTCAAGCAGGGAAAGATCGCCGAGGCGTACGAGACGTTCGTGCATGGCGTAGCGAACGCCCCTTCCGATCGAGTCCTCCTCACGAACGCGGCGGCGGCGGGACAGCAGCTCGGCAAATCGGAGGACGCGCTCAAGTACATCGATGCGGCGATCGAGAAGAACCCGCGCGATGCCGCGTTGCACTCGCTCCGCTCGACGATTCTGCGGTCGATGAACCGGAACGAAGACGCGCTCGCGGCCATCGAGAAGGCCACGCAGCTCGCGCCGGACGAAGCGAAGTATCAGTTCAGCCTCGGCAATCTGCTCGTTCCGCTCGGGCGAAAGGACGACGCGATCGCCGCGTTTCGAAAGGCGGTCGATCTCGATCACAACCTCCTGCGCGCCTACTACAACCTCGGCGCCGTTCTCTTCGAAGCGGGGCGCTACGACGAGGCGCTCAGCGCGTACCGCATGGCGCTCGCGCCGATCGATCAGGCCTTCGCGAAGCATCAACCGGTGGAAGCGATTCACGCCCGCGCTTACGCCAACCTCGGCGCGATCTATCTCAAGCAACAGAAGTATCCGGAGGCGATCGACGCCTACCAGAAATCTGCGAGCCTCGAAGACAGCACCGCCGCTCGCTACAACCTCGGGTTCCTCTTCTTCACTACCGGCAAGAGCGACCGGGCGCAGGAGGAGTATCGAAAGGCGCTGGCGGGCGATCCGACGTTGCCGCTTGCCTATCTCCACCTCGGCACGATTGCCTTTCGTGCGGCGCAGTACGACGAGGCGATCAAGTCGCTGACGGACGGAATGCCGCATTACGACGCCGACTCAAAACACGTCGCACTCCGACTGCTCGGGCGAGCCCAACTCGCGCACGGCGACCGCGCTGCCGCCCGCCAGTCGCTGGAAGAGGCGTTGAAGGTCGACGCGAATGATTCCGAGTCGCTGCTTCTCCTCGGCCGAATGGCGCGTCACGACAAGCGTCTCGATGACGCGAAATCGCTTCTCGATCGCGCGCAGGCCGCGGCGCCGTCGAATGCGGTCGTCACTCTCGAGCGCGCGCTCGTGGCGCGGGATTCGAATGATCTCGCCACGGAGCGGGCTGCGCTGGAAACACTGCTCGCGCGCGAACCTGGCCGCACGCCACTGCGCGCAGAACTGAACGTCGTCATTGCTCGTCAGAGTCCGAGCGCATCGACGCTTCGCGCTCTCCACGTCACGAGTCCCGAAGTCAGCGCCGTGCTCGACGCGCTCGACGGAAAGCGCGATACGGCCGTCGCAACACTGGCGCACAGCACGTTGCCGTTTGCACGAGGCGACGCCGGCATCCTGCTGTGGCAGCTCGGACGAACTAGCGAGGCAGCCCCGCATCTCGCGGCGGCTCGCAAGGCGGCGGCCGATTGGAATGAGGTGGGGCTGGCAGCCGGCGAAGTCGCGTTGGCCGAAAAGCGATTCGACGATGCGGCCGAGCTCTTGTCGGCCATCCGATGCGAATCTGCTCTCAAACCGGCGGAGAGCCGCGGCACCACACTCGAGCTCGTTCTCGGGTCCGCCGTTGACGTTTGCGCGCGCGCTCGCCGGTCGTTATCGATCGCGCTTCTTTCGCAGGCTGCAGGCGCTCTCGATCAGGCGGCAAAGCGTGCGGACGAAGCCGGAGCCCGGCGCGCGCGCCAGATCGCCGAACGTGTCGCCTCGACCGACGAGCGCGAACGATCGCTCGCGCTTTTCCTCCGCGGCACCGCCGATCTCGCCGCAGGCGCAGACGCAGCTGCGCGCGATGCGCTCACCCGCGCGATCGCCGGCGATCTGCCTACTCCGATCGCAGCCATGGCGAAGAAGAATCTCGAAGCGGCCCAGGCAGTCGAAGAAGCGCCGCAAGCAACTGAGCCCTCGGCGCCGCAGCAACGAAACACGGTCGTCGTTTTTCTTCCCGACACGCCGGCGGAGAACGAGAAGAAACTCGGGGAAGGCGCTACGGCCATCGTCAGCAGCCTTGCGGCGGCATCGTCGCTGCCGCTGAAACCGGAGCTCTTCCGCCGCGCCGAAGATGCCCGCGCGTTCATCAATGCCAACCGCGAAAGTGTCGGAGTCGTCATCGCCAATCCCGAGTTTCTGCCGGGCGAATTCGCGCCACGCTACGCCTTCAGCCACGATGGCCGGACGACGTACCGCCGTGTCGTGGTCGTGCCCGTGCGCAGCCAGGCGAAGTCGTTGGCCGATCTCCGCGGAAAGAGAATCAGCGGCGTCGACGCCCTCGGAGACGACGGCGCCGGCGTGACGAACCGAGTGGCCGACGATCTCACCGCACTCGCGAACGCGCTTTACGGCCGCACCGACGCAGCGCTCGTATCCGAATCCAACCCGCTGCTCGCCGAGCGGGCGAAGGACTTGCGCATCGTTCACACGACCGCGCCGCAGCCGATGCCGGTGGCCGCGTTTGGGCCGATGCCGGCCGCGGAACGTACCGCGCTCGACGAAGCCTTCCGCTCGCTCTCCCGCGCGACGCTCGCACCACTGCAGATGAGCAGCGCCATCCGCATCGGCGCCGAGCCGCGCGTCGCCGCCAAGCGCGAGATTCAGACGGCATCGGCGGCAGCGCTCGGACTGAAGATCGAGGCTCCGATCGAGTTGCCGCTTCGTGTTTCAGTCGAGTTGCCTCGCGTCGAAATTCCGGAAGATATGTTCGGGCCGCCGTGAAGTGGGTGGGGGCGTCGGGACTCGGGATGCCCTTGGTTTCCAATGGTTTGCGCGGCAGAAGCTGCGACGCCGTACTCACCCAAGCCTTGAATGTTGAAGAGTTTCGACCTCCGCCCATACTGCACTCGGGCGAGGACGCCCGAGTGCCCGCGGTCGAGACGACCGCACTCCTTCCGGCGCGTCGATGATTGGATCCGGCGCGTTAGGTCGATAACTGACACCCGATCAATAGGTTATGAGAGATCGGAGGGTGAGATAAATACCTCCGAGGGCGAGGTATTTACCTTCGAGGCCGAGATATTCATCTTCGAGGCCGAGATATTCATCTTCGAGGCCGAGATATTCATCTTCGAGGCCGAGATATTCATCTTCGAGGCCGAGATATTCATCTTCGAGGTCGAGGTATTCATCTTCGAGGTCGAGATATTCATCTTCGAGGGCGAGGTATTTATCTTCGAGGTCGAGGTATTCATCTTCGAGGTCGAGATATTTACCCTCCGAGGTCGAGGTATTTATCTTGGAGGCTGAGGTATTTACCTTCGAGGGCCAAGGTATCTACCTTCGAAGCCGAGGTATTTACCTTCGAGGGCCAAGGTATTTATCTCGGAGTGCGAGGTATTTGCCTTCGGTTTTTTGGATGAAAGCGACCGCTTTACCAATCTTTCTCTTGCCAAAGAGGGGAGGATTGACCTGTCCGATTTCAAAAGAATCGGGTTCGCTGAATCCAGACCGGTTTTCGAGTGCGAAACCGCGTGGGTGATGGCGCCGATCGCGATCCCGTCGCTACACCATCTTGATCAGGCTCAGCGCACCCTTCACGTCCGTCGTCGAAAGAGGTCGGCGCATCACGCCGGCGACGCCGGCTTTTTCGAAGGTGTTGTCGAGTTGGGCGAGCATCTCGTCGGTCATGAGAATGATGGGAACCGGGCGGAGGCGCTCGTCGCGTTGGACGACGCGGACGAAGCCGAGGCCGTCGGCGGCGGGCTCTTCGCCCTTCGCCTCCGTGGGCAGATCGAAGCCGCCGCGGATCCGGCTGTCGAGAAAGATGATGGCCGGGCTCTGCTCGAACGCGAGGTTGACGCCTTCGCGCGCGTTGTCGGTGGCCAGCACCCGGTAGCCCTCGGTCTTCAGAACGCCGCTGAGAAACGCCAGAGCCTCCGGATCGTGATCGATGACGAGCGCCGTCACGCGCTTCGAGGCGCTGCGCGTCATCGTTGCCGCCTTCTGCATGATGTCGATCCGGTCGAGCAATTCGCGGGCGCTGCGCGGACGGTCGACGACTCGCTTCTGCAACATCGAAAAGACGAGCTCGCGCGTGTCGTTGGAGATGTTGAGCGATCGATCGATCGGCTCGGGCGCGGCGTAGAGATGCGCCTCCAGCACTTCCTTGATCGACTTCGCGCGATACGGCAACTCGCCCGTCAAAAGGCGGTAGAGCACGACGCCACACGAATAGAGGTCCGACGCCGCAACGACCGGCTCGCAACGGAGCTGCTCGGGCGCCATGTAGTCCGGCGTGCCGGCCAGCTCCTTCTGCACGATGTCCTGCGACGTGGCCACGCCGAAGTCGGTGATGAACGCCATCCGATCTTTGTTGAGCAGGATGTTTTCGGGCTTGATGTCGCGGTGCACGATGCCGAGGTCGTGGGCGGCGCGCAGACCGCGCAACACCTGGCGCATGATCGCCAGCGCCGACTGTTCATCGAAGGTCGCGCGGCGCGTCAGATGCTTGAGTAGATTGTCGGCATCGATGTACTCCATCGAAATGAACGGGTAACCCTCGGCGAACCCGAGGTCGAAACTCTGCACGACGTTGCGATGGCGAATGCGGCGCGCCAGCTTCAACTCGGTCTTGAATCGATCGTATGCGTCGGGATCCTCGTGGATCGGCAGCGAGAGCACCTTCAGCGCCACCACTTCATCGATCGACTCATCGATCGCGCAGCAGACGTAGCCCATCGCTCCCGAGCCAAGAAAGCGCTGGATGCGGTAGCGCCGCGCGAAGACGGTGCCCGGTGCCAGCATCGTCTCGACCGCGAGTGTATTCAGACGCGTCGAGTGCTCGCGCCGCACCGACTTGATCAGCGTCCCCTGCCCCATCGACTCCTCGGGCGCGACGAATGTCGGGTACGTATCTTCGTTGGTGAGACCGTCGCTCACGAGCGTCGTCGACGTCAGGCTGCCGTCGTGGCTCTGCACGCCCTGCAAGTGCGCAGGGTCGCGCCGTCCGCACTGGCTGCAGAACTGGTCGATGGGCCGCACCGCGGCGCCACAGGCATGGCACGTCAGGTCGTAACCAGGCGCGCGTTCAACGTCAGGCATCGATCTCCATCGGTACGACGACATTCGGAGCGAGCTTGGCCAACGTGGGGATGGAAGCTCGCTGCCAGGTTACGTTGCGGTCATAGCGCAACACGAGACGATAACAATCGGGCGTCGATTTGCAGCGTGTGATCCAGCGGACGAGCGTGAGGATGCCCGAGCTGTTCATGAAATTGAGATCCTGAACATCGAGCTCGACCACCTTCACGTTGCGGCGCCGCGCTTCCTCATCGATCAGCGTCCAGTAAGGATTCAGCGCATCGCCGGGATCGCGCATCTCCACCGCGCCGCTCATGGCAATGCGCAGCGTATCGCCGTCGAGCCGGGGAACGATCGAGAGCGATTCGACCGTGAGAGGAACGAAACCACGCTCGGCGCTCATGCTGCCTCCAGCTTGAAGATGGCGTGAATGGAGACCTCGTTGTCGTTGACGTCGAGACGCAATCGAGCACCCGCTTCGTACAGAATCCGGATCAGTCCGAGCCGGCTCTGCCCCTCGGTCATCGCCGCCTCCTCCATCTTTTTCAGATAGACCTGCTCCGGCTGACCGGTCTGGATGAGGGCGAGCTCGCGGCGCAGCGTGTTGATGTGGTGCGGCTCGGCTTTGTTCTTCACGCAGACGTCGACCTCGTTCTCGGCCTTGGCGATCGAGATCTTGAGGTAACCCTCTTCTTCCGAGGCGTACTTGACGGCGTTTTCGAGAAGCTCGGAGGCAGCCATCGAGATCTGCTCGGCGCGCTCCTTGTCCGAGAGTCCGATCATGAAAAAGCTCGCCACGAACTTGCGTACACAACTGATGTACGTCCATCGCGGCCCGAACCGCATCTCGACGTAGTCGGAAGATAGCCGCTCCGTGATCATTCTTCAGCTCCTTTTGACTGCCATCAGGCTGACGTCATCCTTCGGCGTCCCGGCCCACTGCCATGCCGTCGCGGCGATCGATGAGACGATCGTCTCCGCCGGCTCATCGTGAAGTCTCTTCAATTCCGCGGTCAGCCGTTCGATGTCGTAACACTCTCCGGCCGTGTTGCGCGATTCGGTCACTCCGTCGGTGTGAAGCAATGCCACATCGCCGCGACGCAGAGAGATCGACCTGTCGATCGTGTGCGACTCGACGTCGGCGGAGATGCCGAGCCACAACCCATCGGTCGGCAGTCTCTCGACGCTCTTGTCCGCGGCTCGGTAGACGAGCAGATCGGTGTGCGCGCCGGCATAGACGATCTTGCCGTCGCCTTCGATGCGCGCGACGACCATCGTCATGAACTTCTCCTGCCCGAGTCGTGATTTGAGGTTGTAGAACATGGCGCGATTCAGGAGCGAGACGAATTTTGCCGGCGACTGGTAATGCCCATTCTGCTCGCAAAGCATCGTGAACATTGCCTGCGCCATCATCATGATCAGACCCGAAGTCACGCCGTGGCCGGTGACGTCGCCGACACCGATCCACGCGCCGTTGCCCGTGCAGCGGAACTCATAAAAGTCGCCGCCCACTTCTTCGGCCGGCAGCATGATCGCCGAGATGTCGTAGCCGGGCAGTTCGAACGTCCGCGGCAGAACGGACGTCTGGATCGCCCTTGCCAATGCCATCTCCTGATCGTGTTTCGCCAGGATCTCGGCGTCGCGCGCGCGGATCTCGGAAAGCATCTCGTTGAATCCGTCGATGAGAAGGCCGATCTCGTCGTTCGCTTCCTTCTCGACGCGCAGGGTGTAGTCCTTCTCACGGGAGACGCGCTTCTCGGCGCGCAGCAGGCGATGAATCGGACGCGTGATGGCGCGCTGGAAGAGCGACGCGAGAAGAAGTGCCAGGAACGCCGCACCAACGTAGATGCCGCCGGCGATCTGCAGCGTTCGCGTCCTTCGTATCGCCAGCTCACTCAGATCGGAACGGACGGTGACTGTCCCGACGCGTACGCCATTAAAGAGCACCGGCCGCGTGACGCCGATGTGCTGGGCATCGATCCACTCGCCATCGCGCGGCAATGCGCCCGGCGTGTCGCCGTCTTTTGCGCGCGTGTATGTCGCGAACAGCGCGCCGTTGCTGTCGTAGATCGCAGCACCGGTAATCTGCGGCTGCGCTCGCAACGCCGCGAGCGATGCTTTCGCGCTCTCTTTGTCGTTGAACGCAACCGACGATGACGCGTTCTCGCCGATGATGCCAGCCAGCGTGCTGACGTCGTGCAGCACTTCGCCGCGGAAGGTCGAGCCGTCGTACGCAGCCAGCGCGCCGATCGTCAGCAGCAGCGCTGCCAGACTCGTCAGCATGAAGCCGGTCATCAACTTGCTGCGAATGGAGAGATCGCGAAAACGGACCATTTGTGTGAGTGGCTAAGTCTATTACCGAAGGAGTGCGAGCGTCTCGCTCGCGGCGGCGAGGCGTCTCGCCTCGGCGTGGTTTCCGTAACGGCGGACGTTTCTCTGCTTGACGCGCTTACCGCTGGGCGAGACGCTTACACTCGTCGGCCGGGCACAGTTCGGGATGACACGACTCGAGCGGGCGAAACTTCTACTACCGACCCAAATCCTACGCGTTGACGTTCCAGCTCTTGCGTGTGTTTCGTGTGCCGGACCATTCTCGCCTTTGGCGCACGCTTACCGCTGGGCGAGACGCCCATCGGCCGCAGGCGAGACGCCTGCACTCCTTGCGGGCTTGATGTTCCAGATCTCCCGCGCGTACTCGCCGATCGTGCGGTCCGAGGAGAACTTGCCCATTCGCGCGATATTCAGCAATGCCTTGCGGTTCCACTGCGCGCGATCGCGCCAGGTGATATCGACTCGCTGCTGCGCTTCGATGTACGGCTCGAGGTCGGCGAGGTGGACGTACTCGTCGCGCGCACTGAGCAGGTTCGCGACGATTGGGCGGAAGATGTCTTTGTCGCCGCGGGAGAAATGCCCCGAGGCGATGGAGTCGACGACGCGGCGCAGGTCGCGGCTGGAGCCGAGGTAGTGCTCGGGGTGATAACCCTCGGCGACAAGGCGCGCCACCTCATCCGCGCGAAGGCCGAAGATGAAGATGTTCTCCTCGCCCACCTCGTCGCGGATCTCGATGTTCGCTCCGTCGAGCGTGCCGATCGTCAAAGCGCCGTTGAGCGCGAGCTTCATGTTGCCGGTACCCGAGGCTTCCTTCCCCGCGGTTGAGATCTGCTCGCTCAACTCCGCCGCCGGAATGATCGCCTCGGCCAACGTAACCCGGTAATCAGGAAGAAACACGACGCGCAGCCAGTCGCGCGTTCGCGGATCGGCGTTCACGACTTCGCCGACGGAGTGAATCAACTTGATGATCAGCTTGGCCATGAAATAGCCGGGTGCCGACTTGCCGGCGAAGAAGAACGTGCGCGGCACGAGCGGCGTTTGCCTGTCTTCGGCAAGCTGCCAATAGCGGTCGACGACGTGGAGGATGTTCAGCAGTTGCCGCTTGTACTCGTGCATCCGCTTGACCTGCACGTCGAACAGCGAGCTCGGATCGATGACGATGTTGGTCATCTTCTTCGTCAGGTGCGCGAGGGCGAGCTTGTTCCGGCTCTTGACCGAGTCGAGGCGATCAAGCAGGCCGGCGTCATCGACGAACCCTTCGAGCTGCCGCAAGTCGTCGAGATTGCGGATCCAACTGTCGCCGATCGCACGCGTGATGAGCGACGCCAGCGGCCGGTTGGCGTGCAGCAGCCAGCGGCGCGGCGTGACGCCGTTCGTCTTGTTGTTGAAGCGCTCGGGATAGAGCTTGTGAAACTCGGGAGCCAGCGCCGTCTTCACGAGCTCGGAGTGCAGCGCCGCAACTCCGTTGATCGAATGGCTGCCGGCCATCGCCAGGTTGCCCATCCGCACATTGCGGCGTTCGCTCTCGTCGAAAAGCGACACGCGCTGCACCATGGTCGCGTCGCCAGGAAAGCGCCGCTCCACCTCGGCCAGAAGCCTCCGGTTGATCTCCTGCACGATCTGCAAGTGTCGCGGCAGCAGGCGCTCGATCAGATCGAATGGCCACTTCTCCAGCGCCTCCGGCATCAACGTGTGATTCGTGTATCCGCACGTCGCTACCGTGATCGACCACGCCTGCTCCCACGGCAGCCCGTAGTCGTCGATGAACAAACGCATCAACTCGGCGACCGTGAGCGCCGGATGCGTGTCGTTCATCTGGATGGCAACCTTCTCCGCAAACTCATCGAAGGAGTTGTGCGTCTTCAAGTAACGCTTGACGATGTCGCGCACCGAGCAGGCAACCAGGAAGTACTCCTGCGTCAAGCGCAGCTCACGGCCGCGATCGACGGAGTCCGAGGGATAGAGGATCTTCGAGATGGCCTCGGTGTTGATCTTGTGCTGCACCGCCGCGATGTAGTCGCCGGAGTTGAAGATGCCAATGTCGAACTCGTCGGAAGAGCGCGCCGTGTAGAGGCGAAGCACGTTCACGGTCCGCCCGCCGTAGCCGACGATCGGCATGTCGTGCGGAACGCCGACGATCTCTTTGAACCCGACCCACTTCGGTTTGTAAACGCCGTCGATCGTGGTGTGAGCGATGGAGCCGTACAGCGGAACCGTGATCGATTCGCCGGCCCGATCGATGAGCCACGGCGAGCCATCCTGCTCGAGCCAGTGATCCGGCTTCTCATGCTGATAGCCGTTCATGAACGTCTGCCGGAAGAGGCCGAACTCGTAGTTGATGCCGTAGCCGAAGCCGGGCATGTCGAGCGATGCGAGCGAATCGAGGAAGCACGCGGCCAGCCGCCCGAGGCCGCCGTTGCCGAGAGCGGCGTCGTGCTCGAGCTCCTGAATCTCGTCGAAGTCGACCCCAAGCTCGGCGATCGTCGCCTTGGCCTCGTCGTAGAGCTTCAGGTTGGTCAGATTGTTCCCGAGGGCACGGCCCATGAGGAACTCCATCGAAAAGTAGTAGAGGCGCTTCGACTCCTGATCGCGGTAGCGGCGCTCGGTATCGCGCATGGCGTCGAGCATCGGACGGCGCACCGCGATGGAGAGCGCGTGTAGCTTCTCGTGCCTCGACGCGTCCTGCCACACCTTGCCCCGCGCGAAACGAAGAAAGGTCTCGATGCCCTCGCGCAGGTCGGCGACGGCGTGGGCGGGGGGTGTTTCGGGCGGGGAGGCGACGGGATTCATAGGGACATTATTGCGCGGCCTGACGGCCGCGCGTTGTCGGTTGTCGGTTGATTGCGCTTCGCGCGTTGTCAATTGTTGGGGTCTGTGTTCATGCGCCTTGAGCAATGCCTTTGACAACGCGCGAAGCGCAACTAACCGACAACCGACAACGCGTCGCGCCAGCGACGCTACATTGAATCGAACAGCTTCAATATCCTCTTGTACTCATCCGCCCAGCTCGTCGGCTCGACGAAGCCGTGGTTCTCGACCGGGTATGGCGCCAGCTCCCAGTTCGTTTTGCGCAGTTCGATGAGACGTTGCGCGAGGCGAACGCTGTCCTGGAAGTGCACGTTCGTGTCGACCATTCCGTGACAGATCAGCAGCTTTCCTTTGAGTCCCTGCGCGAAGTAGATCGGCGACGATTTGCGATACGCCTCGGCGTCGGTCTGCGGGAAGTTGAGGATGCCCGAGGTGTAGCCATTGTTGTATTGAGCCCAGTCGGTGACGGGACGGAGCGCAGCTCCCGCGGCGAAGACATCGGGTGTCGTGAACATCGCCATCAGCGTGATGAAGCCACCGTAGCTCCCGCCGTAGACGCCGATTCGCTTCGGATCGACGCCGTGCTCTTTCACGAGCCAGCGCGCGGCATCGACCTGATCGTCAAGATCCTTGCCGCCCATGTGCCGGTAGATCGCGGTGCGCCAGTCGCGCCCGTAGCCGCGCGAGCCGCGGTAGTCGACGTCGAGCACCAAGTAGCCCTTCGTCATCAGCAGGTGATGAAACATGTATTCGTGCGAATAGCTCGACCACCAGCGATGAACGTTCTGCAGATAGCCGGCGCCGTGCACGAAGACCACTGCTTTGCCGCCCCTCTTCCAGTTCGCCGGCTTGTAGATGCGGGCCGGTACGTTCACGCCGTCGCGCGCAGGAACGTTGACGATCGGGACGTCGAGCCATGCCTGCTTCGCGAAGTCGGGCGCGGGCGAGGTCGTGACGCGCTTCGAACCGATGTACAGCTCGGGCGGTTTGTTCGTGTACGAGTAGACGTTGGCGATGGCGCCTCCGTCGCGCGAAACATCTGTCTCGTTGTCGCCGGGCATCGATGTCAACTTCGTCGATGGTCCGCCAGTGACCGGCATCCGGTAGAGGTGGCGCTCGAACGGACTTTCTTCGCTGGTCGTGAGGTAGAACGATTTCTTATCGTCGGACAACGTCACGCTATCGACTTCCCACTTGCCGCTCGTCAGCGCCTTCGCGGCGCCACCATCGAATCCGACTTCGTACAGATGCATGAAGCCGGTTGCTTCGGAGAGGTAGTAGATCGTGGCGTTGTCGGCCAGCCAGCCAAACGCGATGTCGAAGCGCAGCCAGGCATCGTCGTGCATCGTGACGATGATTCGTCCCTTCGCCGTGCCCGGATCGAAGGCCATGATCCAGGCGTCTTTGTTGTCCGATGAGCGAACGACGACGAAGGCGTGCTTGCCATCCTCCGACCAGATCGGCGCGCGTAGATTGACCTCACGCTCCTTCGGCTGCGTGCTCTCCTTCTGCGTGTCGGCGCTCTTCTCCGTCTTCTGCTCGGATGCCTTGCCCTGATCTTCGGTCGTTGCGTTCGCGGCCGTCGTCGATTCTTTCTCGGGCGACGTCAGCGGCTTGAGTCCGTGATCGAACCACTTGACCTCACCGTTGGCTGTACTGACCACGGCAATGCGCGACGGCGGCTGGGCATCCCCCACCTTCTCGCGTCCGGGAATCGTGTCCGTGTACACCGCCTCGGTGATGTAATTCGGCACGATCGTCTTTTTCGCCTTGTCCGATTCTGTGTTGACGACGAGAACGACGTACTTGCCATCCGGAGTGAGCCGCGCGGTGGCGACGGTCTGTTTCTTGTCCATCTTGAACGGCTTGATGGGATGTTCGCGCTTCCGCTTGGCCTCGTCCTCTTCGCGCTTCTTCGCTTTGCGGTCGATGATGTCGAGCAGCTTGCGCTCCTCGCCTTTGATGTACTCCTGACTGGCCGTTCCCTTCTTCGCGGCGTCGTCCCACAACGTGACATTCGGCCCCTTGTCGTCGGGCGCGACAACGTTCGTGAGCTGCGTCAGCGATCCGTTCGCGAGGTCGATAGCGTAGACGTTGTTCGCGCGGACGAACGTCACGCGCGTCTCATCGAACGTGAACTGCGGCGAGCTCTCGTTCTCGTTGGTCTGCGTCAGCGCGCGCCGCTTGTTCGTCGCTGCATCCCAGAGAAAGACGTCGCCTTCATCGGTGTAGACAGCGCGGTGTTTGTCGCGCGTCCACTGGGCATTCGCCGGCGGCGCGTCCTTCTTCTCCTCATCGCTGAGTTTGCGTAGTCCGCTGCCGTCGCGGTTGACGACGTAGGTGTCGCGATCCTTTTCCAGCGTGTCGGTGTAGAGCTTCCACGAAAAGTAGACGTGCTGCCCATCCGGCGACCATCGCACCTCCTCGGGCGTCCAGCCGTAAAGCCCGGTACCACGCATGATGTTGTCAATCGAGAGATCGAACTGCTGCGCGGCTGCGGCGAGCGCAACGATAGCGAAAAGGAGAGCGGCGGCGATGCGTTTCATGGCGCGTATCGTACCGGAGGGAACGATCCGCAGATGACGCAGATCAAGCGCAGATTAAGGATGTCTCATCTGCGCACATCTGCGTCATCTGCGGATAAGGCTTTCCTGAATTGCCCGCAGCCTCTCGACGGCGTGCTCCATGTCGGCGTGAATGCAGATCGTGTCGAATGGGATGGCGATGCGCGTGCCGTCGCGGGCGATGACGGCGCTTTCGCTGGCGAGCAGCGCCGCCTGCGCCGCGGCTTCGGCGACATCGAGCAGCGAACCGGGCTCGCTTCGGGCGACGAGCGACCCATCGGCGTTGTATCGGCGATCGGCGAATGCTTCGCGGATGACGGGGATGCCAGAGGCGCGCGCGGCGTCGGCCATCTGCGAGGAATCGCTGCAGACGATCGGCAGCGATGGATCGACTGCGCGAATCGCATCGATCACGATCTCCGCGAGCGCCCGATCTTTGTGCGCGTCGTTGTAGAGCGCGCCGTGGGGTTTGACGTGGGTCAACTTGCCCGCGATGTCGCGCAGCGCATTGATTTGCTCAATGATCGAAGAACGCAGCATTTGGGGCGGCATCGTCATCGACCTGCGTCCGAAGTTCGAACGGTCGGGATACGACGGATGCGCGCCGACGCGGACGCCGAGGTCGCGCGCGCGGCCGACGGCGTGCGTCATCGAATCGACGTCGCCGTAGTGGCCGCCGCAGGCGACGTTCGCGGATGTGATGAGCGGCCAGATCTCCGGTTCGTCGGGAGCACCTTCGCCGAGGTCGGCGCTGAGATCGATCACAGTTCGGCTCCTTTCGTTTCGGGTAGCAGCCAGACCAGCAGCGCGCCAACCGCGAAGAAGAGAGCCGCGCAGGTGATGACCGTGGCGAAGCTGTGTGTCAACGATGCTTTGCCGATCGCGAACGTCGCGGCGGCGGATGCGAAGCGGCCACCGTTGTAGCAGAAGCCCTGCGCACCGGCGCGGATGCGCGTCGGGAAGAGTTCCGCGAGCATCGCACCGAACAGCGAGAAGTAGCCGTGTGCGAAGAAGCCGAGGAGCGGCCCGAGGACCAGGAGCAAGGTTGGCGTGCGGGCATAGAAAGCGAAGAGTGGGACGAGGATCGTCGACGCGATCATGAAGAACGTGAACGCGGGACGGCGTCCGATGCGGTCGGCGATCCAGCCGAAGCTGATGTAGCCGAAGAACGCGCCGACCTGCAGCGCGATGAGCCAGCTCGCCGAGGTGGCAACCGTGAGACCGGCGCCACCTTTCGCCAGCGGCGTGGCCAGGAACGTCGGCAGCCACGACGTCACGCCCCAGAAGGCCATGAGCACGCTGCTGGCGAGGAGCGTCGCGATCAACGTGCGGCGCAGGAATGGCGTCTCGAACATCTCAACCCACCGCGACGTTTCGGCCGGCCGCTCGCGCCAGACTTGCGGCTCTTCGACGTTGCGGCGGATGAAGAACGCGGCGATGGCCGGAAGCGCGCCGATGAGAAAGAGGACGCGCCAACCGTAGCGCTCGATGGTCAGGGCCGACACCGCGGCGGCGATCAACGCGCCAATCGCCCAGCCGGACTGCATGAGCCCCATCGCTTTGCCGCGATGCTCGGCTGGCCACGTCTCTGCCACGAGCACCGAGCCGGCGGACCACTCGCCGCCCATACCGAGGCCGACAAGGATGCGCCACGCCACTAATTGCCACAGCGCGGCGCTCGTGGCCAGACCGGCGGTGGCAGCGGAGTAGAGCAGGATCGAGAGCGTCAGGGCGCGCACGCGGCCGAGGCGGTCGGCAAGACGTCCGAAAACCATCCCGCCGATAGCGCTGGCGATCAGCGCGACCGAGGTGAGCGCGCCCATCGTGGAGTTGGTGAGGTGGAACTCCTCGCGGATCGGAATGACCGCGAAGCTGAACAGCAGAAAATCCATCGCGTCGAGCATCCAGCCGAGCTGCGCGGCAAAGAGCGCATGCCACGCGCGGCGGTCGACGGAGCGAAGCGACGACATGAAGGGCGCAGTTTAGCGGTGAAGCAGAGATCAGGGAACAGAGATCAGGATCAGGTGGAGACAAGAGATCAGAGACAAACCACCTGATCTCTTGTCTCTGATCTCTGCTTATCTCAACCGCTGCAGCAGGAACGTCTCGATCCCGAGGTCGGCCGGGATTCCGCCTGACTTGCGCTTGATCTCGAGGTCGGCCAGTGCGGCCAGCGCGCGAAACAGACTCGCCTCCGTCTGGTTCCGCGCCGCCTCCCACTTTTTGTGAAGCGGGAAGGGATGCGGCTTCTGGCGTACCAGGCCATTGGCTTTGAGCGAGTCGCCGAGGCGGTCGGCAAGCGTGTCTTTGAATCGGTTGTAGTTCATCGGCACGCGGAGATCGATGCGGTTCGTGCGCGCGAAGGAGACCACGCCGATCATCTGCCGCACTTCGTCGGCGAGCGGGAAGAGGAACTTGCCATATTGGATATCGAGCGGCGCTTTCGGATCATCGCGTCGAGCCTGGGCCACGAGATCGCGTAGCTTGGCGATCGCTTCGATGATCTTACCTTCCGTGAAGAGCGATCCGAACTCGTAGCGCGCGCCGCCTTCGACGGCAGCCACTTCGCGCTCCACCATCTCCGCGGTCATACGACCACCCGTTCCCGCGAGCGTGGCCAGCCGCTCAGCCTCGGACACGGCAGGACGCAGGTCGGGGACATCCTTCGCAAACTTGTCGGCCAGCAGCCGCTCGATGCCGAGACGTTGCCGCAGCATCCCCAGCGCCCTCGGGTCGAAGCGCACCTGCGCCTCTTCCGCCACCTCGGCGATAGCGCGATCGAGCGCGCCCGAGAACGTCTCACGCGTCAGGTCCATGACGACGACGGCACCATTGCGGTCGATCAGCTCGACCGTAGCCGACTCGCGCGGTACTTCGCCGCTCCGCATCAGGAGCCACGTATTCGGCGCCCCCCCCCGCGAAATCGCCTCCGTGAGCAGCGCCGCGTCATCTTCGCCGCGCGACGCTTTCTTCCCTGTCGTGCGGCAGAACGCGAGCATGTCCGTCAGCAGCGGATCGAGTGGCGCGCCGAGGGCTGTCGCGATCTCGCGATCGGTCATGTCGAAGTCCGCGCCGACGAGTCCGAGCACGTGGAGGAGCTTGGCCGCTGCCGATGAGCGCTTCCTGTCCGTCTTCGCCGATTTCCAGTCCGCGACCGACTTGTCGTACAACGACGCCAGCTCTTTCGCGGAGACGAACGCGTTTACGTCGGAAACGACGATCAGGCGCGCCGATCCGAAGAGCGACATCGTCCGGTAAGAGTCGAGGATCGCGGCGAGCTCGCTGCCGGCTTCGTACGATTCGACCGACACTCCCGGCTTCGCTGCGACGATCGCGTCGCGCAGAATACGAAACGCATCCTCGGCCAGATAGTCGCTCGATCCGCCGACAAGGATCACCGGCGGGATCTTTCCCGCTTTGATCTGGGTGATGACGGCTGCCAGTGGCTTAGGCATGGACGGTTTCTAACACGCCGGCGTGTCCGGTTCTTCGCGCTTGTCCTTCCAGCGGTGATAAGCCCAGACCCCGATGCCAACGACGACGAGCACCAGCAGACCCCATTTCTCGACGTGAGCCGCGCGGCCCAGTACACGCTCCACCGCACGTCCGAAGTAGAAGCCTGCCGTGCCGATCACGATTGCCCAGACGATGCACGTCAGCGCCTCGTAGAGCAGAAACTTGATCGTCGAGATCTTCGAAATGCCGATGATCACCGCGCAGGTGATGCGCAGCCCGTAAAGCCACTGAGTGATGAAGATCGCCGGTGCGCCGTAGCGCTCGAACAGGCGAATCCCTTTCCCGAAGTGCTTTTTCAGCCTCGGGAAGCGGTCGAGCAGCCGCACCCCTTGCGTGCGGCCGAGCCAGAACCAGCAGACATGCCCGACGTAGGACCCGCCGAAGGCCGTGATGATCACCAGCGGGAGCGTCATGTACCCGCGCTCCGCGAAGAAGCCGCCCATCACCAGGATCGTCTCCCCTTCGAGGAACGTTCCTATGAAGACGGCGAGGTATCCAAACTTGTGGAGCAGTAGCTCGGGCGACATTCAAACCCGCAGAGTGCAAGATTCGGGGTATCTCATGAAATTTGGCGGGCGAAGCGTAACATTGAACCTTACCGGAGGCCTTCATGAAGCCGATCGCTCTCACAGCCAGCCTGATTCTGGCTGCCCTTTCCCTTTACGCAAACGACCCGCAGTCCAAGCCAAAAGAGGCGGCAAACGCACAACCCGCCGCTCCCGCTCCGGTCGTTTTGTCCCCCTCGAACGCCACGGGCGTCGACTCGCCGCTGGTACGCGCCGCCAAGGCAGCCCACAAATCCGGAATCAAGGCCTCGACGGTCATCACGAACGACACTCTCATCCGCTCGGGCGGTCACTTCACGACCGCCGCGTCCCAACAGCCGATCGCACCCGTGAAAGGGGTCCCCGGTCCGTCCGAAGAGCAATGGCTCGCCGACAGACGAAGGAAGGAAATCGAGGCAGTGACGGCAGCCGCAGCATCGGCTAAGTCCGAACAGCAGAAGAAGCTAGCTGCCGCGCGGCTCGAACAGCTCATGGAAGGTGATACTCCGGAAGGAATGCTGAACGATCAGCCGGGGCAGCAGGAAGGTCCGGTCCAGACGATGAAACCGGAGACACCGACCACGATGCAGCCGACGACGCCGAAGCCGCCGCTCTAACCCGCATTTCTCACATTCTCACTGGAATTGAATGACTTCCGTTGAATCGAACGTATGAGCGTCAGATATTCGATTCTACGAACTTCGTCTCGCGAGGTGACGGCGTCGTCGCGAATGTCTGGCCGTCAGACATTCGCGGGGTCTGTCGACATTGCGAATGTCTGACGCTCAGATATTCATGACGAGCGGCGAGCTATGAATGACGTCCGTCGTCATAGCGAACGTCTGGCCGTCAGATATTCGATTCTACGAAATTGTCTCGCGAGGTGATCCGCGTCATCGCGAACGTCTGGCCGTCAGACATTCGCAGGTCCGTCGACATTGCGAATGTCTGACGCTCAGATATTCATGTCCAGCGGCGAGCTCTTGAATGACTTCCGCGTTGCAGCGTACGTCGGAGCGTCAGATATTCGATGCTGCGAAGTTGTCTCGCGGAGTAACCGCGACCGTCTCAAGCACCATTGGGGCCAGGCCTTCGCTCGTTTGTGGACTGCAAATCATTGAAAAACAGCCACTTGTGGCGGCTCTTGGGAGACTCTCGCGACGGCGCTCAGTTATTCGGATCACGAGTGGTCGAAAACTGGAAGGTTGCCCGGGCTTCTCGCGTGCAGTACGCCACCTCGGATTGGAGGGCCGGGGGCGTGAGAAATGCGGGCTAAAGCGCCGCTTCCGCCTTGAGCGACCTCGTCATCAGGCGCTGCAAGGCCACCCGCGGTGATTCGTTTTCGTGAAGGACCCGAACCATTTCGACAGTGATCGGCATATCGATGTGATGCCGTTCGGCAAGCTCTCTGGCCGCTTTCGATGTCCTCACGCCCTCCGCCACCGCCCGCGTCTCGGACAGGATTTCAGCGAGCGCTTTTCCCTTGCCGAGCGCGACGCCGACGCTGCGATTGCGGGAAAGCGAGCCCGTGCAGGTGAGGACCAGATCGCCCATCCCCGCCAGCCCTGCCAAAGTCTCCGGACGTCCGCCGAGGGCGATGGCGAGCTTTGTCATCTCGTGCAGCCCGCGGGTGATCAGAGCCGCAATCGTGTTCGATCCCAGCCCGAGTCCTTCGAGCACTCCGGCAGCGATGGCGATGACGTTCTTCAGCGAGCCGGCGAGCTCGACACCGGCAACGTCATTCGAGTGGTAGAGGCGGAACGTCGGACACGACATCGCGTGCTGCACCTGTTCCGCGAGCGCGAGATCGGTCGACGCCACGACGGCGGCCGTTGGATCGCCGCGGGCCGTTTCGAGGGCAAACGTCGGTCCTGACAGAACGGCAAAGCCGCGAAGAGCGCCCTTCAACTCGATCTCCGTGACCTCGGACATCCGCATCAGCGTGTCGTTCTCGATTCCCTTCGTACCGCTGACGATCGAGACTTGGCTCTGCAGATGCGGTCGGATCTGCGCCAACACTCCTCGGAAATGATGACTCGGCACCATCATGAAGAGAACATCGCTGAACGCGGCAGCCTCGGCAAGCGAGCTCGTGGCCCGCACCCGAGCGTCGAGAGCTATCGTCGGCAGGTAGATCGGATTGTGACGCGTCTGCTCGATCTCCGCCGCGACGCTCGGATCGTGAGCCCAGAGCACCACGTCGTTGCCACAGCTCGCTGCGACAGCAGCCATCGCGGTCCCGAACGAGCCCGCGCCGATGATCGATATCTTCATCACTCCTCCCTCTTTCCCATCCTGCGCTCCGTGCCCGCGGCCAGCCGGGCGATGTTGGAGTGATGCTTGAGGATGATGGCAAAGGCGATGACGATGCTGAAGATGATCGTCCAGAACGGCGCGTGAGCGAGAAATCGAAAAAAGATCGGGATCGATGACGCGCTGAGGATCGACGCCAGCGATACAAGGCGCGTCGCCAGAATGACGATCAGAAATACCAGCACGCCCGCCAAAATCACGCGCGGATCGAGGGCCAGAAAAGCTCCGGTGGCCGTAGCCACTCCTTTACCGCCATGAAAGCGCAACCAGACCGGGAACATGTGCGCGAGCACGGCAACGAGCGCCGCCATCGAGATCCAGAACGACGTCGAATAGAAGGCCGACAAGTGCGCGCCATCCGCGATCAGTGGCCAATCCGGGCGCTGCACGATCCAGCGGGCAAGCGCCACGGCGGCGTAGCCCTTGGCAATGTCGAGCGCCAGCGCGATGATGCCAGGCACCTTCCCGAACGTGCGGGCCACGTTCGTCGCTCCCACATTACGGCTGCCGTGATACCGGATGTCCGCGCCTGCCGCGAACCTAACCACCAGATAGCTGAACGGAATGGACCCGATCAGATACGCCGCGACGAGCAGCAGATAAGGAAGAGCGGGCGCCATCGGGGCTGTATTGTAAAGCGCTCAGAGGCGGGGAAGCCGTTCAACGGCTGCACGGAGCGAACGTGGATCAACCGCTGGATATTGATACAGGAGATCTTCGACTTCCTCGAACAACGCTCGCAGACGCTCCGGGTCGACGAGTCCGTCTCGAATCATCGCGCTCACGTCGAGAAGATCCTTGCGATGCGATCGCTCCAGCTTCGACAGCGCCTGCGTGTAGAAATCGTAGTGATGAAAAGAGATCGGACCTTCCATCGCGATGAAAGGACTACGCGTTTCCCATCCCGGCAAGGACGGGACGAAGTCCGCCGGCGAGGCCAGCTCGACATTGACCTGAAGACGTTCCTTCAAGTCAGGTATCACCCGGAGAATGCGGTCATTTTCTGGCAGGATCTTGATGTCGATGTCGACGGTACTCTCGCGCCAATGTTGCAACACTGCGGAGGCCCCACCAGCAAGGTAGATACGACCCGGTTCCCGCGCCTCGGCAGCGATGGCGCGCATGAACGTGCGCAACCGCGGTTCGGTTACGGCTTCACGCATTCCGCTGCCCGCTCGAAGCTGACGAGCCTTCTGATCAACGCGTTGTAGCGCGAGTGCGCCGAGTCGGAATCCTCTTCCGACAAGATCGCGTAAAGCCGGTCCTCGGGAAGAAACGGCGTGTCATCGGGCACATCGAATCCGATGCGCCGCAAGCGTGGCGCGCCGACCAGGACGAGCAACGACTCGATCGATTCCACGCCGCCGGCCAGATCGGCCAATCCCTTGCGAATCAGATCCGCGCCGGGCAAAGCATCGGAGACTTCCACGGCGAGCAGTCTACGAGAGTTGCTCGGTTCCGGCGATCCAGAATCGTTAACCATAGAGACACTGAGGACACAGAGACTTCTCTGTGATCTCTGTGTCTCTGTGGTTCATTTGCTTTTGAGAAGCAAAACCTAGATGCCGTCGAACGCGTTCTTCACATCCGCGATCAAATCCTCGACATCCTCGATTCCCACCGAGATTCGCACGAGGCCTGGAGTGATGCCGAGGCGGGTGCGGGTGTCGAGGGGGACGGAGGCGTGCGTCATCGTTTCCGGATGCGAGATCAGCGTCTCGACGCCGCCAAGGGATTCGGCGAGCGAGCAGAGACGAACGCGGTCGAGGAACTTCTTGGCATTCGCGAGCGAACCGACGTCGAACGAAATCATCGAGCCGAAGCCGCGCATCTGCCGCTTCGCCAACTCGTGCTGCGGATGATCGGGAAGTCCCGGGTAGTAGACCTTCAGCGCCTTCGGATGCTGCGAAATGTACTCCGCCATCGCCATCCCATTTTCTTCGTGCTGCCTCATTCGGACCGCCAGCGTCTTCACGCCGCGCAGGACAAGCCATGAATCGAACGGCGAGAGAATCGCGCCGACCGCGTTCTGCAGGAATCCGATCTGCTCCGCGATCGCGTCGTCGTTGGAGATAACCACGCCGCCGACCGAGTCCGAGTGGCCGTTCAGGAACTTCGTCGTCGAATGAACGACGAGGTCGGCGCCAAGCTCGATCGGGCGCTGAAGGTACGGCGAACAGAACGTGTTGTCGACGACCACGAGCGCGCCACCGGTATGCGCGACCTCGGCGCACGCCGCGATATCCGTCACCGTCATCATCGGATTCGTCGGCGTTTCCAGAAAGACGATCTTCGTCTCCGGCTGCAACGCCGCGCGGACGTTCTCGGCGTTCGAGGTGTCGACGTACGTGAAGCGGACGCCGAATTTCTCGCAGACTTTGCTGAAGAGCCGATACGACCCGCCGTACATGTTCTCGCCGGCGATAACGTGATCGCCCGACTTCAATAGGCGGAAAACCGTGTCGGTTGCCGACATGCCCGAGGCGAAGCAGTGGGCGTGTTTGCCACGCTCGAGCGCAGCGAGATTAGCCTCGAGCACCGAGCGCGTCGGGTTCTTCGTGCGCGCGTACTCGAAACCCTTGTTTTTTCCGAGCTCCGGCTGCACGTAGGTCGAAGTCTGGAAAATCGGATAGGTGACCGAGCCTGTGACCGGCTCCGGCTCCTGCCCGGCGTGAATGCAATCAGTGGAGAAGGCCATGGGGATCCTTTCGGGGGTTGCTTGTCGGGAGTCGGGGGTCGGAGTCGGTCGAATGTCGTCTTTCGCGTAGCCGGTGCCTGGTGTCGGTTCTTGAATCTACTGCGACTCCCGACTTCCGGCCTTCGCGATGGTCGTTAGTCGGGGGTCGGGGGTAGGGGTCTTTGTGAGTCGCATCCTGGGCGTCTTGTAATCGAAGTCCGGTGTCGGGTTTGAATCTACTCCGACTCCCGACCCCCTACACCCGGCTCCCGATCGACCTTTGCCCACTTCGTATAGATGCCTTTCGACATGTAGCGTTCGGAAGCATCGGGGATGAGCGTGACGATGCGCTTGCCGGGGCCGAGCTTTTCGGCGACCTGCAGGGCGGCCGCGACGTTCGCCCCTGCTGACGATGCGCCCAGCACACCCTCCTCGGCAGCGAGGCGGCGCACCATGACGAAAGCAGGATCGTCGTAGATCTGGATCACGTCATCGGCCAGAGACATGTCGAGAACGGGAGGGATGAATGAGGAGGCGCCGATGCCTTCGACTTCATGCGGCCCCGCTTCGCCCCCTTTGAGAATCGATCCCTGCGGCTCAACGACGACGCACCAGCAGTTCGGGTTGCGCTCCTTTAGATATCGCGCCACGCCGCTGAACGTGCCACCGGTGCCGGCTCCGGCCAGCCAGCCATCGACGCGGCCTTCCATCTGCTCCCAGATCTCAGGGCCGGTCGTGGCGTAGTGCGCGTCGCTGTTGTAGTGATTGGTGAACTGCTGCGGCACATACGAATCAGGGATGGACCGCGCCAGCTCCTCGGCCTTCGCGATGGCACCTTTCATCCCGTCGTCCTTCGGCGTCAGCACCACTTCGCCGCCGAGCGCCTTCATCACCTCGCGCTTTTCGAGCGAGAAGTTTTCAGGGACGCAGAGGATGACGCGATAGCCCATGCGCGTGCCGGCCAGCGCCAGCGCGATGCCGGTGTTGCCAGCCGTCGGCTCGATGATCGTGCCGCCCTTGGCGAGCTTCCCATCCCGCGCGGCGCGCTCGATCATCCCGACGCCGATGCGGTCTTTGACGGAAAAGCCGGGACTGAGGAACTCGAGCTTCACGAAGAGGTCCGCCATACCGGCGCCCGGGATGTTCGTGAGCTGGAGCATCGGCGTGTTGCCGACGAGATCGAGGATGTTGCGGACGGGTTTCAGAAGAGGCCGGCTCAAGCGCGCGGGATTGTATGCGAGGTTGCTGAGTCACGGGACTGCTGGTTGCAACCCAAAACCAAAACGGCGGACCCGCAGGTCCGCCGTGAAAGCAATCGATCTGAAAAAACTTACGCCCAGCTCGACGAGCGGGCGCCTGTGCGGCGCTGGTTGTAGCAATCGCGGCAGTACACGGGCTTGCCGCTGACCGGCGTGAACGGCACTTCCGTTCCCACTCCGCAGCTATCGCATGTCACACTCACCATCTGGCGGTCACGGCCACCGCCGCCGCCGTTTCCGTCGCGCGCCGTCTTCCGTTTGTCGCGGCAGTTCTTGCAGCGCTTCGGCTCGTTCGTGAAACCGCGCTCTGAATAGAACGCCTGTTCATTCTTGCTGAACACGAACTCCTGTCCACAGTCGGCGCAGTTGAGAGACTTATCGTTGAATGTATCCATGAACCTTGATCTCCTAAAATTGTTCCTTTGAATCTACGATCAGATGGTGGTGCCGCAGCGCAGAATGTGTGCGGGGTGCCGCGACCTTCTCCCCGCTTTTGTGTTGCACAAGCGAATCGGTTAGGTCGACCAGCCTCCCTTCGGTAGCGAATACAGCGGTACCCCGGGAACGCTTTGCCGCAGTCCTGAGGTTTGGTTCTTTCGCTGAGTTCGTTGGCTCGCGTTTTAGCATAGATACTCAACGCAGGCAACGAATTACGAGTTGCTCAAAATAAGTTCGTCAACGTATTGACCATCAATTTAGCCATCAATCATGGAACATCAGATCCGCATCGGGCCCGCGGGATGGAGCTACTCCGATTGGGAGGGAATCGTCTATCCACCGCACGGATCGAAGTTCGATCCCCTCGCCTACCTGGCCTCGTTCTTCGACACGATCGAGATCAATTCGCCGTTCTACCGAATCCCGCCACCCTCGCACGCGAAGTCGTGGGTGCGTCGCGTGGCCGCCAATCCGGCGTTCAAGTTCACGACGAAGATCTTTCGCGGCTTCACCCATGACGCAGCGGGGTTCACCGAAAACGACGTCAAAGCCTTCCGCGATTACCTCGACCCTCTCGCCGAATCCAACCGCCTCGGCGCCGTGTTGATCCAGTACCCGTGGAGCTTCCGGAACAGCGAGGAGAGCCGCGACCGGTTGGAGCGACTGTTCGATGGCTTCGACGGCTATCCTCTATCGCTCGAGGTGCGCCACTCCACGTTTCAGAATGACGACTTCCTGCAGTTTCTCGACGAGCGCAGGGTCTCGTGGGTGAACATCGATCAGCCGCTCTTTCACGATTCGGTCAAACCGTCAGACACGATGACTGGACCCGTTGGATATGTGCGTCTTCACGGCCGCAACTTCGAAAAATGGTTTGCGCACGGCGAGTCGTGGGAGCGCTACAACTACCTCTACTCGAACGAAGAGCTGACTCCGTGGGTCGATCGAATTCACCGGATGTCGGATACCAAAGAGACCTACGTCATCACGAACAATCACTTCCGCGGCCAGGCGATCGTGAACGCCGTCGAGCTCGAAGCGTCGCTGGGGATGGACGCAAAGATGCCGCCGCAATTGAAGGGAACGTATCCGGACCGAGCTTGACGATTGCCTACTTCGCCACGAAAACCGGCATCGGCGTCAGCGCGTGCTCGAGGTTCACGTGACCGGCGAGGGTTTCCGCGGGCTCTCCGTTGATCAGAATGCGAACACGCTTCGCCGCAGGAAAATCGGTGGTGACGGTCTGCACGACGGAGTAGACGGCCATGAGCTCTTCGTGGCTGCCGGTTGCCCAGCCCTGGGTCAGCGTGGGGCCGCCGAGGTCGATGAAGGCGGTGCCGTCGGGGAGGAGGAAGGCGGCGCGAACCATGGTGTCGCGTGGGAAAATGTGCGGCACACCGGCGTTGGCTGACCCTTTGAGAAGCTCGCGCGCTACGACCGGCAACGCGGCCGCCGGATTCTCCGCAAGAGGAACGTTGCGCATTTCGCGCACGAGAAGCATATCCGGGCCTTCGAAAAACAGGGTCACGGGACGAACTTCAACCTTGTTTTCGACGTTGAGGTTCTGCGTTAACTCCCGCTTCCTGCATCCGCTGACGACGGCGAGAATCGCAATCAGGATCGCAATCAACCGGCGCACTACGTTCCCGTCCTCGTCGTCGGCTTCGGGCCTGTTGTCGTTGGCGGCACGGTGGCGGTCGGCGCCATCGAGCCAGGTGCCGGAGCCGTTGTGGGCGGTGCGGCCGGTACCGACGGCGGCTGCGCGACGCCGATCCGCGTTTCGTAGTCGACTTTGTATCGCGCCACGGCGGTCGTCAGAGCCTCGACGACCGTCTTCTGGAACACGTCCGACTTGATCTTCGCCTCTTCATCGGGATTCGTGATGAACGCAACCTCGACCAGCGCCGCCGGCATCGTCGCTCCGACGAGCACCTTGAATGGTGCCTGCTTCACGCCGCGGCTCTGGATGCCGGTGATCCGGTTCATCTCTTCCTGCACTGCCTGCGCGAGGCGGCTCGATTCGTTGAGGTACTCCTGCTGCGCGAGATCCCAGAGGATGAGTTTCAAGTCGCTGGACGAGGCTGGCGCTGCCGCGTTCTTCGCCGCATTGTTTTCGACCTCGGCCGCCTTCTCGGCGAGCTTGTCCGAGGCATCGAGCGAGAGGAAGTAGGTCTCGGCTCCGTGCGCGCCTTTCACGATGGCGGCGTTCATGTGGACCGATAGGAAGAGATCGGCGTGGTACTGGTTGGCGATGGCCGTGCGCTGATCGAGCGGCACGACCGTATCGTCATTGCGCGTCAGAACCACGCGTGTTTTCAATCTGGCTTCGAGCGAAGCCGCCAGCAGCCTGCAAACCGCGAGCGTGGCATCCTTCTCCATCAGACCGCCGGGGCCGATCGCGCCAACCTCCTTCCCGCCGTGGCCGGGATCGATGACGATCGTATGGATCCCCGGCGACTCGACCGGCCGCGACGACATGACCGGCTGCGGCGTCCCCGGCGCGGCCGCCGCCCCCTTGCGAAGATCGAGGACGATGCGGAACGGGTTCTCGAGCCGGTAGGCATCGCCGACTACGTCGGGCGCGGTTAGCTGGATGCGAAGGTCGTTGCCGATGAATGATGTCTTCGCGACGTACGGATCCTCGTGTGCCTGCTCAACGTAGGGCGCCTTGATGGCACTCTTGAATCGCACCGTGTACGCGCCCGGCTCTTTGACGATGGCGTACTCGGCCGGCGCGGTGAGCGTCAGCACCAGCTTCGAGATTCCCTGCACATTTGCGACGGAGACCTGAATTCCGACGGCCGTGGTCTGCGCGGGATGAATCTGCAGCAGACGCGCGGTGGGATCCCACGTTGCGTCGAGCCCCGAGGAGCGAAGCAGGAAGCCCTGGAAGAATTGCCACGGGACGAATGGACGGTTGTCGATCGTCACCGGCGGTACGGGCATCTCGATCAGATCGTCTTTGACGACGGCAAAGCGGCTGTCGGTCCCGAACGCCGCCACCGAGTTGTTCAGCGCTGCCTTGAAGCCGTTTCCCTCGTGAGTCATCGTCCCGCCGAGCGCGGCGAGAACCTCATCAGCGGCAAAGTAGGTCTGGCCGTTCTGCTGCGCGATGGTCACTTTGTGATCGCCGTTCGCCGCACGCACAGTGGCCTGATTGGCCGGATTCGGTGGCGGCGGCGCGGGTGGCGCTTGCGCGAGAAGGAAAAGCGCGGAGGCGAGAGCGATTGCGGTCAGAGAGAGGGCACGGGTCATACGGGGTGACGGATTATCGCACGGAGGATTCGCCGCGCCCTGGCGCTCGGAGCTTCCCCCTCGGCACGTACATTCGTTTCCTCATGCTCCTCGCCGAGCAGAACTTCGCGCGTGCGCAGGTAACCGATCCGCGCCAGAACGTCGAGGACGTGCCAGCGGCGCTCGGTGAATCGGAAGGGAAGGCGGTGGCGCGGACGGATGACGACGACGCGCGGATCGCTGACCACGTGGTCGTAGTCGCCTTTGGCTTTGAAGAGGCCACCCTCCGATTCGCCTTTCTGGGTCACGACGACGACGGCATCGCATCCCAACTCCAACGCCTTCTCGTACGGCGCGTTGTCGGAGAGGCCACCGTCGCCGTAGGCCTCGCCGGCGATGCGCGGCCGGTGCGTGTAGAACGGCGGAAAGTAGTTCGTGGCCAGAAGGAGCTGGAGCGGATCGTCGACATCGCGGGCATCGAAGATGACGTTGGCGCCGTCGCGGAAGCGGGTCACCGAAACGAGCAGAGGCAGCGCGTCGGGTTGTTTGAATCGATCGCGGCCCATGAACCGGCCGAAGGTTCGCTCGTGCAAACGCCGGAAACGCCATGGCGAATGATCGACGAGGAGGTTGCGCAGGTCGATGTGCGGCATGCGCATGAATGAGCGCCAGTAGTAGCGGATGCGCTTCTCGGAGCGCGCTGCGACCATCGCTGCGTTCCAGGCACCCGCCGAAACGCCGATCGCCAGCGCCGGTATCACACCGAGCTCGGCGAGCGCTTCGATGACGCCGATCTGAAAGGCACATCGCGAGGAGCCGCCCGAAAAAACATACCCAACGCGTTTTGCGTTTTGCAGCAGAGCGAGACGATCCAAGGAACTCAGTCTATGCTTTTGCGGTGAACATAAAACGATGCGTCGTTTTCTTTCTCGCGCTCCTCACCATCACCTGTGATTCCGCGACGAAATCGGGGCCACACGTCGCCAAGGAACCGATCAGCGTCCGCGGCTGGATCACCGACGTCGATGCCGGCGAGAACGCGGCGGCCTACCACACGATCGAGACGGAGTCCGCGCGCAAAGCGAGTCTCTTCCACGATACGAATGTCTGGGTCGAGAACGCGCCGTATGTCTCCGGAGGGGTCGCCGAGACCGGCGCATTTCTCCTGCTCGATGTGCCGCCCGGAAACGTGACGATCACCTTCACCGCCCCGAACGCCCCCGCCGCGCACCTCGTACTTGCCGGCGTCCCCGGCAACGCCGACGTCTTCGTACCGTCGATGCTGCTGAAGAAGGGATCGGTCGTCCTCCTCGATCCGAAGAGCGTGAAGGTGCGCATGGCAATGCAGATCGAAAAAGAAGTGCCGAGCGGCAAGTTCGTGACCATCGCCGGCCAGAGCATTCCCATCATGAACACGCCGATCGCGCAAATGTCCGATCGCCACGACTATCCGATGGCGCCTGCAACGTATCAACCGCTGGCGAAGGTGAAGTAAGGCATTCGATTGCGGCTGGGCCCCTCATCCGGCCTTCGGCCACCTTCTCCCCATCTGAGAAGCGATGGGGAGAAGGGGCTCGATTGGAGAGTTGTAATTTAATGGTCGGTCTTTTCTCGAATCCTCTCGCCCAATTCAACCCTTGAGCGCCGCAATGTCGTTCACCGCCGCCGCAAACTGGTCCCGATGAAGAAGCCGTTCACGTTGAGACCGGGGTTGCGACCGGTCAGGCCGCCGTTCGAGATGTGGAAGAAGCGATAGCCGAAATACACCGGCGTCCGCGCATTCGGAAAAAGGACGACGCCCAATCCGAGCTGCGAATTGAAATTTAGCTTCGAGGTCGCGGCCGGGATGCGGCGATTCGACCACATCGGTCCCGTACCGAGGTCGGCATACGGCCGGATCGAATTGGATGACGTGAGCCAGTACTGCCGCACGAAGAAGTGCGCCCACTCGGCGCGCACGGAATCGTCGGGATCGCCGTAGGTGTGACCGAACCAACTGCGCGGCTGGCGGACGTCGGCGTAGTCGATATCGACGCCTACGCGGGCGTTGGGCAGCCAGCGCTCGGCGTAGCGTTTGAAATAGTGAGGTCCGGTCGTCAACTCGAAGCTGATCGTGCGGAAGCGGGACTGGCCGTGGCGGTTCGTTTCGCTGCTGGCGTCGCCGAGGTAGATGTTGAAATCGCGAGGATTCGTGGCGGCGAGCGCAGGCAGCGAACAGAGGAGGATCGCAACACATCGAAAAAGGTGGCGGACCATGGCGGCGCATTCTAAACGGCGTTGGCACCGCGCGTGAACTGGCTCGGTAGTAAAACCATGGCCGACCGAAGACAGCATGTCCACCGCAATCCCCTTTCCCGCTTCGCCAGCGCAGCTACCGCGTGGACCGGCTCGACACCGGCGTTCGTGAGCGCGGCGGCGATCATCCTCATCTGGATCGTCACCGGTCCGCTCTTTCACTTTTCCGATACCTGGCAACTGGTCATCAACACGGGCACGACGATCGTCACGTTCCTGATGGTTTTTCTCATTCAGCGTGCCCAGAACACCGACGCGCTGGCCGTACAACTCAAGCTCGACGAGATCGTGGCCGCGCTGGAGGGAGCGAGCAACCGGCTGATCTCCGTCGAAGATCTGTCAGAGGAAGAGCTGAAGATCCTTCGCATCCACTATCAGCGTCTCGCCGAGATGGCGAAACGCGACGAGAAGATCACCGAGTCGCACTCGATCGAGGAAGCCGAGGCGCGTCACAACTTCAAGGAAGATCGACGAAAGAAGAAGCTCCTCGCCAAGAGCTAAGCCGCGCCGATCAACTCCGCGAATTTCTTCAAGTCGATATTGCCGCCTGAGATCACCGCGACGATCGGGCCTTCGCCTGCTTTGCCGCTGAGGGCGGCGGCCACGGCAAGCGCGCCCGCCCCTTCCGCGATGACGCGAACCTTTTCGGCCACCATGCGCATGGCGCGCTTGGTTTCGTCGAGCGTGACCACGATCGAGCCGTCGACGATGCCCTGCATCCGCTCCCACATCCGCGGAAACATGCTCTTGCCGCCCGCGCCATCGACGAAGGACGGCTGCCACTCCTCGAATTGCTGCGCCGAGGCCTTTTCGAATGACCGAGCGCCTGGTGCGGCAGTCTCCGGCTCGGCGCCGAGGATCTTGACCGTCGGAGCCAGTTGGCGGATTGCGCTGCCGATGCCGGAGACAAGTCCGCCGCCGCCGATCGCCGCGATGACGGTCCGCACAGTCGGCAGATCTTCGAGGATCTCCAGCCCAAGCGAGGCGTTGCCTGCGATGAAGTTGTGATCGTCGAAGGGATGCACGAACGAGCCTTCCATCCCTTCGAATCGCCGTTCTTCCATCGCTTTCCAACAGGCGTCGAACGGCGCCTTGACGATGCGGGCGCCGAGGTTGCGCATCCGCTCGATCTTGGTCTCGGGAGCCGTCTCGATCGCCATCACCGAACATGGAATGCCGTACTCGCGCGCAGCGAAGGCCACGCCTTGTCCCGCATTTCCTGCGCTGATCGTCCAAACCCCTTTCGCCCGCTCCTCGGGAGTCAGCATCGCCACCGCATTCGCCGCGCCCCGAATCTTGAACGCATTGATCGGCTGCAGGTTGTCGAGCTTGAGCCAGATCTCCGGCGCCGCCGTGTCATGCCGCAACTTGATCAGTGGAGTGCGCGTGATGACGCCGCGAATCCGTTCGCGTGCAGCATAGATCTCATCGAGCGTGACAGGGCGGACAGGCGGAGCAACGGTCGGCATGAGGCGACATTGTAAGCGGGCGCGGGATCTCATCGAAGTTAGGCACAGCAGGGCGATGAGTATCCCTAAGCTACCCAGCCCACGGGTTGAACAGAGGTGCTCCGGTCAGACGAACGTCCGACACATTCCGGGTGACCAATGTCAGCCCGTGATGGAGCGCCGTCGCTGCGAGCTGAGCATCGATCGTCGACAGAGTGACCTTTTGTCGCCTTGCGAGGGCCTCGATTTGACCCCATCGCTCCGCCGCCCACTCATCAAATGGAAGTAGCCGGCCGGCGAAACGGATCCGTAAGTCGTGATCGAGCCAGCTCTGCAGCACTCCGCGCTTCGGTTCACTTTCGTCGAGCAGGTCGATCCCTTTGCGAATCTCACCAATGGTGATGACGCTCAGGAACAATAGCTCTTCGGGCGTTGCGACGATCCAGTCGGCAACCGAGCGCGCCGGCCTCGGCTTCATCAACTCCGAGATGACGTTCGTGTCGAGCAGGTAGCCCGAGGATGCCATTACCACTTGATCGTTCTCGTCGTATCGCGCTTGCGCGTTAGATCAAGCTTCGTTTCCCCAGCCGCGGATCGGAAGAATTCGAGAAGTGACTCCGGCTGGCGGGCAAGTTCGGCGGAGCGATCGTAGTCCTCTGCGCGCACCACGACTACCGACTCACCGCGTTGCTTCACGACGCGCTGCGGGCCTTCTGACCGCACACGCCGGAACAGCTCACTGAATCGCGCCTTCGCCTCGTGCAGTTGCCAGACTCGGGGATCCGTCATTCCGATAGATTAGGTTGACTGGTCAATCTGGTCAAGCTCTGGACGTTGGCACACCCACCGCGGCCAAACCATCATGGTTCTCCTACCTGACGATCGTCTCTTCGCGCCGCGGCCCCGTCGAAATGATCGTGGCCGGGCACTCCGTCTCGTCTTCGATGAAGCGGACGTAATCCTTCGCTGCCTGCGGCAGCTCGTCGTACGACGTCATGCCGACGGTGGGGGACTTCCAGCCTTTGAACGTGCGGTAGACCGGCTTGTAGTCGTTATGGGCGACGGCGAACGCCGGGAACGTTTTCCAGTTCTCGCCGCGGACGTTGTAGCCGGTGCAGACTGGGATCTCGTCGAACTCGTCGAGGACGTCGAGCTTGGTCAGGGCGATGGCGTCGAGACCGCTCAGCATGGCCGAGGTGCGGAGGACGGGGAGATCGAGCCAGCCGGTGCGGCGGGCGCGGCCGGTGACCGTGCCAAATTCGTTGCCGCGAGCGCGGAGATGCTCACCCGAGGCGTCGTTGAGCTCCGTGGGAAACGCGCCGCCGCCCACGCGCGTCGTATAAGCCTTCGCCACGCCGATCACGCGGTGAATGTGCTTCGGGGCGACGCCGAGGCCGGTGCAGACGCCGCCGACGACCGTGCTCGATGATGTGACGAACGGATACGTACCGTGATCGATATCGAGCATCGCGCCCTGCGCGCCTTCAAACATCACTTTCTTCCCGGCGCGGATCTGCTCGTTGATCAGAATCGTGCCGTTGGTGATGCGGTCGGCTAGCACTTCGCCGTAGCGCGTGTAGTCGTCGTATAGCTTCTGCGGATCGAACGGTTCTTTCCCGTAAACCTTGAGCACCGGATTCTTCTCGGCGCAGGCGAACGTGATGCGGTCGCGCAGAACGTAGGGATCGAGGAGGTCGGCTACGCGGATGCCGTAGCGGCTCACCTTTGTCTCGTAAGCGGGGCCGATCCCGCGTCCGGTTGTACCGATCTTTCCGGCGCCGGCCGCTTCCTCGCGGGCCAGGTCGAGGGCTTTGTGAAACGGAAGGATGACGTGAGCGGAGTCGCTGATCTTGAGATTCGACTCGATCACGATCCCGAGGGCGCGCAGTTTCTCGATCTCGTCGAGCAGCGCCTCGGGATCGATGACCATCCCGTTGCCGAGGATGCAGAGTTTGTCAGGATGAAGGATGCCGGAAGGGATGAGCCGCAGCGCGAAATGTTTGTCGCCGAACTTCACCGTGTGCCCGGCATTGTGCCCGCCCTGGTAGCGGGCCACGACGTCGAAGGATTCGCAGAGAAGATCGACGATCTTTCCCTTCCCCTCGTCGCCCCACTGGGCGCCAATGACTGCAAGGTTTTTCATGCGGCGGGGAGACTAGCATGGGAGGGGGAGTCGGGGGTCGGGAGTCGGGGGTCTTAGAGAGCGCTGCCAGTCAGATTTTGGAAGCCTGGTTCACGGACGGCTGTTCTGCACCACAGGCGGTAGAGTCTGTCTCCGACACCCGAGCACGCGTTTCGCGGGTCGGGAGTCGGGGGTCGTAGACGTAGCTTCTTAGCCAGATTCCGGAAGCCTTGTTCGATGGCGGCTGTTCAAAGCCACAGGAGGTGGAGACTGTCTCCGACCCCCGACCCCCGACACGCGACACCCGCGCTATAGTGGAACCCGCATGGACCTGCACAACAGCCCCGCCACTTCCGCTCAGCCGGTTTACTCTCCGGCGCCGGTTCCGGTCGAACAGTTCATCGACAGCATCCGCGAGCTGTCGATGGGCGTCATCACCAAGCAAAAGATCTACGACTTTCTGGCTACCTACCAGATCCGCGACGAGGACCTCGAGCGCTACAAGATGTGGCTACCCGAGCGCCACACGCGCAACAAAGTCTTTCGCAACGACATGATCGAGGCGATGGTGATCTGCTGGCCGGTCGGCACGATCACTCCCCTGCACACGCACAACGGCCAGCTCGGCTGGATGACGATGATCGAAGGAAAGCTCATCGTCGAGAACTACAAGAAGGTCGACTGTAACCGCCCCGAGAATCAGCAGGTGGTGGGCATGGACTGTCTGGCCGGGGCCACCCGCATCGAGATGCAAGCCCTCGGCACGGAGCTCTGCGTCCCTGGCGGTCCCGTAAACACCGTCGACAAAACGCAGACGATTCACCGCATCAAGAATCTCGCCGAGTGGAACGAGCGCGCCGTCAGCCTCCACGTCTACTCGCGTCCGATCGATTCCTGCGTCGTCTTCGACATCGAAGGTGGTACCTGCTTCCGCCGCGATCTGAAGTACGACAACGAGTAGACCGCGTGCCCGCCATCGCTCTTCACCACGTTCAGGTGGCCATTCCGCGGGGCGAAGAGGATCAAGCCCGCGCGTTCTACGGCGGCGTGCTCGGACTGGTCGAGATTCCGAAGCCGGCAAACCAGCGCGAGCGCGGAGGGCTTTGGTATCGCGTTGGCGCACTCGAGCTGCACATCGGCGTCGAGGACGATTTCCGCCCGGCGAAAAAAGCGCATCCTGCGCTTCTGGTCGATGATCTCGCGGCCGTTGTCGCGCTGGCCGAGGCAGCAGGCCATCCATCGAAGCCCGATGCTCTCGTCATCGAAGGCTACGACCGCATGTTCGTCAGCGATCCGTTCGGCAATCGGATCGAGTTGCTGCAGAGATTGGGTTAGCGAGCAGAATCGTTTGTCACAGATTTAGGACGGATTGGCCTGATGTCTCCATAGATAAATCGTGTTTTTCATGCGAAAAACGCGATTTTCATGCGAAAAACGTGATTTTCAGCCGAAAAACGCGATTTTCGTCGGAAAAACGCGTTAGCACGGCGGATGAACACGATTTTCGTCCGAAAAACGTGATTTTCAGGCGAAAAACACGATTTTCGTCCGAAAAACGCGTTAGCACGGCGGATGAACCCGATTTTCATCCGAAAAACGCATTAACACGGCGGATGGGCGCGACAACACGGCGGGTTGTCGCGTTTATCCACCGAAAATCGCGTTCATCCGCCGTGTTGTCGCGTTTTTCCGCCGGCAGATTGTATATCTCGCCACCAGTTGCGGCTGTCGGGGCAAACCAGACGGCAGCGGAGGCCACCACCCCGCTGATACAATCCGCCGCCCGAATTCCAACCCGCCGAGGTGACGCAATGTCGCTGATGTTCACGCTGCAAACCGAGCTCGATCAGATGGCTGCCGCAGGCACGCTCAAGCGCGAGCTGCTGATGAAATCGCCGCAGGGCCCGATCGTCGACGTCGAAGGATTCGGCGAAGTCATCATGCTCACCTCCAACAACTACCTCGGCCTGGCCGACCATCCGGCGATCGGCGAAGCGGCCGCGAAAGCGGAGCACGACTACGGCTACGGCCTGGCCTCGGTGCGCTTCATCTGCGGCACGCAGACGATTCACCGCCAGCTCGAACAGCGCATCGCCGCGTTCTTCGGGACGGAAGACACGATCCTCTACGGCTCCTGCTGGAACGCGAATGAGGGACTCTTTCAGACCGTGGCGCAGGAGCAGGATGCGATCATCTCCGACGAGCTCAATCACGCCTCGATCATCGACGGCGTGCGCCTGGCGAAGGCGAAGAAGGAGCGCTACAAGAATCGCGACATGGCCGACCTGCGCCGCGCGCTCGAAGCGACGCGCGATTCGCGCAACAAACTGATCATGACCGACGGCGTCTTTTCGATGGAAGGGTCGCTGGCGCCGCTGCCGGAGATGGCCGCGCTGGCCGCAGAGTACGACGCCTTTCTCGTCGTCGATGACTCGCACGGCACCGGCGTCCTCGGGAAGACGGGCCGCGGGACGGCCGAGGAGCTGGGAGTGCTCGATAAGATCCACGCGCATACATCGACGCTCGGCAAAGCGCTCGGCGGATCGCACGGCGGATTCACGACCGGACCGAAAACGCTGGTCGACTACCTCCGCCAGAAGTCGCGGCCCTACCTGTTCTCGAACACGCTGCCGCCGGCGGTGGTCATGGGATCGCTGGCCGCGCTCGATTTACTCGAAAACGATCCGAGCTTCGTGACGCGCCTGCGCGAGAACACGACCTACTTTCGCCAGCAACTCACGGCGAAAGGCGTGGCCGTGCGCGAAGGGATCCATCCCATCGTCCCGATCATCATTGGCGATACGGCGAAAGCGATTGCCATCTCCGCCGAGCTGCTGAAGCGCGGCGTCTACGTCTCCGGCTTCGGCTTCCCGGTCGTGCCCCAGGGCGCGGCACGCCTGCGCTGCCAGATCAGCGCCGCGCACACGCGGGAGCATCTGGAACGAGCGATCGAGGCGATCGTCGAGGTGGGACGGAAATTCGAAGTCGTTCCTTAGGCCGCTCTCGACGAAGGATCATTTCTTCGCATCGCGAATCGTGAAGGCGATCTTCGCGAATCCGATCGATTTCCCGACGCGCAGCAGCGCCTTCGCCACGTAATTCCCCGGGGGCATCGTCAGCTTCTGACGGATGACTGCGTCGCCTCGGGGCTGCGCCGATATCGGAACGTCCTTTCCCCATTCGGCCACGGCAGCGCCCTTGTCGTCGAAAATGTAGAGAAAAACGCCGGCACGCTTGATGACGCCGAGCTCCTTCGCCAGTTGCCTTGCCGGGACGACCACCTCGATGAACGGCCGCGTCCTGAACGAGAAGGCAGGTGGCGTTCCACTCTGCGGGATGTCGTTTTGAATGATGTCGGCTAGAAGGAGAGTGTCGTCTGTGTTCGGAGGCTCGGACGTCGACGAGAAACCCTTGCGGAACGATACCGTCGTGCCCATGGGAACGTTGTTGACTCTGACGTCGATGTCATTCATCCCTTTGCGCGGATCGACAGGCTTGAATCCGAGCCGGTAGCCGGCGCTGACGGTCGAAGAGAGATCCGCAAGCAGAGCGGGGATGTCATTGGTCCAGTGCAGGAACTGGCCTCCTGTTCTGGCGGCATAGGTGTACAGCGTTTCATTGGAGAGGACGTCGAACCGCTGAACGCTGGCGGGCCTGACACTGTTGTTGGTCATGACGCCGGGCGCACTCATGTACACCGGCGCGGCTGTCATTTTCAGGTCTATAGGGTCGGCGACTCCCATATCGACTGTATGAAACAGCACGCCAGCGGCCTGGAAGGAGCGAGCCATCGAGTCCAACGCGCGGTACTGCCTTGGATCGAGGTCAGGAACCTGTGGAAGGCCGAGCTCCGGCGTTGCCCCGGTGACCAGCGCAGGGCTGATCCCCTGCGAGAAGAGGATCACATGCTTGTAGCCCTCCAGGCTCGCCATTCGTTTCGCGATCTTCGAATAATCGTCGATTTGGTCTTTGGCCTCGTTCTTCGCGCGCTGCTGCTCGTCAGCACTGAAGCCTGCCAGGATCTCGGGCATCGGATCCTCATTACTTGCCCGTCCCCCCGTAGCACCCGAAGCGGCAGCAGAGCTCCAAGCCTCCGCGGACTGCCGCTCGGCGTCGGTAATCGAAATGGCCAGAGCATCGTGGGCGCTGCTCGGGGACAGCTCGAGAACCGCACGCCGGCTCACATCGTGATCGCGCGTGAACGGAGTCACGAACTTCACTCCCATCGTCCCGTACGTGGCCACGGCATAGAAGTCCTGTGGCAGGGCGCGGTCGACCATCGTGATGGCTGACTTTCGGGCAAGCGCTAAGACGGCAGGCCGGCTAAACCTGTGCGAGAGATCAAAGAGAAGGAGAAACAGCCTGCGCTCGCGAGGATCCGTGGGCGGCGGAGTGACGACGGTCTTCTCCGCTTGCGTCGAAGGCGCCGCGACCGGAGCGAATTCGATCGGATCGAAATAGTCGATCGTTTGCCGTTTTCCGTTGACGAAGAGCTCGAAATCGTCTTTCGTCAGATTGCGGACCGGTTTGCCGTGACTGAATACGTAGACCGGCACATCGACGACCTCCACCGTGATCGATTCGCGCGTCTGTGCGCCGGACCGAGCTGCGAAAAGGATCACGATTCCGAACATCAACGCAGAGAAGTGTCTTTTCATCGCCGCCGTCACCTCTCGACCGGAATCGCAAACGCCACCTTCGCGAAGCCGATCGACTTGTCGATGCGCAACAGCGCCTTTGCCACGTAGTTACCGGGCGGCATGACCAGTTTCTGGCGGACGGCTATGTCGGAAGAAGGCACCGCGGGGATCGAGATCTTCTTCTCGCGGTATTCGACCGCGTTTCCCCCTGCGTCGAAGATGTAGAACATCAGCGTGGCATCCGTGACTCCGCCGCGCTCCCGGGCCAGTTGCCGCGCCGGAATGATGATGTCGATGAACGGGCGCGTCGTGAATGAGAACATCGGAGCCGTTCCCGTCTGCGGAATGTCGTTCTGGATGATGTCAGCCAGGAGAAGCGCGTCGCCCGTGTTGCGAACGTCGGGCGTCGCCGAGAATCCCTTGCGGAACGAAACCGTCGTGCCGGATGGGACGTTCTTCACCTTCACCTCGATCGTGTTCTCACCTTTCTTCGGATTCTCGGGCCGGAATCCCAGTCGATAGCCGGTGCTCACAGTCGTCGAAAGATCCTCCAATGCGCCCGCGAAGTCATTCGTGTGGTGAATGAACTGGCCTCCTGTCTGGGCTGCAAACTGATAGAGCGTGTCGTTCGCGAGCGGATCAAAGCGCTGGGTACTTTGTGGTCTCGCTGCCGCGCCTGCTCCCGAATACACGGGAGTGGCATGCGGCGTGCGACCGCCTTCGTTGAGGGTCATCGGGTCGGCGATCCTCAGATCGACCGTATGCAGATGGGCGCCGGCGGCGTTGAACGCGTTGTAGAGCGCCCGGGCTGCCTGCCACATTGCGGGGTCGACGTCGGGAGGGCCTGCAAACGCCGGCACCACCGTGTTTGTGGTGACGGTGTTGTTCGTGACGCCCGTCATGTAATCCGAGCTGAAACCCTCCGAGAAGAGAATGACGTGTTTGTAGCCCTCGAGATCCTTGAGGCGCGCTGCGATCGAGGAGAGATCTGCGAGTTGATCTTTGGCGGCGATCTTGCCGCGCTGCCGCTCTTCCGTTTTGAACGCGGCCATGATGTCGGCCATCGGATCTTCGCTGCCGCCCCTGCCAGGGCCGCCGTTTAAGCTCGTATCCCACGCTTCCGCGGTATCACGCTCCGCATTCGTGATCGAGAGCGCCAGCGCATCGTGCGCGCTGCTGGGAGTCATCTTGAGAAGTGCCCGCCGGATGACATCGTGGTTGCGCGTGAAGGGAATGACGAAGTTCGAGCCCGTCGAACCGTACGTTGCCACCGCGAAGAAGTCCTGCGGCAATGCGTGATCGACCATGATCGCTGCCGCCTTTTGCGCCCGAGCAAGGGCGGCCGGGCGGCCGTAGGCGAGATCGAACAGCAGGAGAAACAGACGGCGCGCACGCGGATCGGCGGCCACCACCGCCACTGGCTTCTTCGCTTGCGGCGCAGAGCCGACCGTGGCGAGATCGATCGTGTCGAAATAGTCGATCGTTTGCCGCTTTCCGTTGACGAACAGCTCGAAATCGTTCTTCGTCAGATTGCGAATCGGTTTGCCGTTGCTGAAGACATACACCGGCACGTCGATGACTTGCACGGTGATCGACTCGTGCGTTTGGGCACCGGCGATTGGCGCGAGGAGGAGCAGGATTCCGAACATCAGCAGGAAGTTACGCATTTTCATCGGCTCTCCGGAAACGGTTTTCGTGCTACGAGTCACTTCACACCCGGAATGGCGAAGGCCACCTTCGCGAACCCGATCGACCTGTCGACGCGCAGAAGCGCTTTTGCAACGTATTTCCCCGGCGGGAGCTCCAGTTTCTGGCGGACGACAGCGTCGGAGCGCGTGTTTGGGGCGATCGAAATGTTCTTCCCCAGATTGAGGACGGCCACGCCCTTGTCGTCAAAGATGTAGAGAAGGACCGAGGCATTCTTGATTGAGCCGTGCTCCCTGGCCAGTTGCCGGGCGGGAACGACGACATCGATGAAGGGGCGGACGTTGAACGCGAAGACCGGAGGCGTTCCGGTCTGCGGTATGTCGTTTTGGATGATGTCGGCGAGAAGCAGCGTGTCGCGTGCGTCGGGCGACTCGGCCGCGCCACCGAACCCTTTGCGAAACGAAATGGTCGTTCCGCTCGGAACGTTCCTCACTTTCACGTCAATCGTGTTCTCGCCCTTGCTCGGATTGATCGGCTTGAATCCGAGCCGATAGCCAGCGCTTACCGTTCTGGAGAGATCCGTCAAGGCACCGCTGATGTTGTTCGTGTAGTGAATGAACTGTCCGCCTGTCTGGGCTGCGAAAGAATAGAGAGTGTCATTAGCAAGCGTGTCGAAGCGCTGCGACGCAGGCTTCGGTCCGGGGATGTTGACTGACTTTTCGTCCAGGGGTATCGCGTCGTTAATGCGCAGGTCGACTGCGTGGAGCAGCACACCGGCGGCGTGGAATGACTTGACCATCGTTTGAAGGCTCTTCCACATGTCGTTGTCGACCTGGGGAGGCATGTTGCCCTCATAGTTCAGAGCCCCGAGGTTGGGGGTCGATCCGGTGAAGTAGTCCGCGGCGAAACCTTCTGAGAACAGAATCATGTGCTTGTAACCTTCGAGGTTGGCAAGCCGCGCCGCAATCTTGGAAAGCTCGCTGAGTTGCGATTTGCTCGCGCTCTTGGCTCGTTGCCTCTCGTCGGTTCCAAACGCTGCCATGACTTCGGGCATTGGATCTTCAGCGGCATGTCCTCCCGGTGGAACCATCGATGGGTTCCAAGCTTCGGCTGACTGACGCTCGGCGTCCGTAATGGAGATGGAAAGCGAGTCATGTGCACTGCTTGCCGAGAGCTTGAGCACCGCCCGGCGGATGATTTCGTGGTCTCGCGTAAAGGGAATGACGAAATTCGCTCCTCGCGAGCCGTACGTGGCGACGGCAAAAAAATCACGCGGTAATGACTCATCGACCATGATCGCGGCCGCCCTCTTCGCGTTTGCGATCCCCGCGGGGCGGTTGTAGGCGAGATCGAACACCAGGAGAAACAGCCTGCGCTCGCGCGGATCGGCCGGCGGCGCCGCCGGCGCGGTTGCTGCTTGAGGCGGCGCATCAACCTTCGTGAATTCGATCGGGTCGAAATAGTCGATCGTTTGCCGTTTTCCATTGACGAACAGCTCGAAGTCGTCTTTCGTCAGATTGCGGATCGAGGTGCCGTTGCTGAACACATACACCGGCACGTCGATGACCTGGACGGTGATCGATTCGTGCGTCTGGGCAGCGGCGGTGGCTGCGACGATCGCAAGGACTGCAAAGAACACAGACGTGCACTGCTTTCTCATTCTTGATCTCCGGGGCCCAGTGCCGCGGGCCGCAGTCTATCCGGCATTACAGAACCGGAAAGCGGCAGACATCGCGCAGCAGGCAAACGTCACAGTTTGCTTTGCGGCGCTTGCGGCTGCAGAGATCGAGGATACCGAGGCGGCAGATGGCGAAGTCGTAGCGGACGGGATCGGCGCGATCGAACTTCGCCAGACGATCGGTGAGCTTGCGTGCCGCTTTCCAGTCCGACGTCTTGCGGCCGTTCAACCCGAGGAACGTGGCGATGCGGTGGACGTGCGTATCGACCGGCATCACGAGCTTGGCGGGATCGACGAAGTCCCAGATGCCGAGGTCGGGCTCAGTGCGGCGCACCATCCAGCGGAGAAAAAGGTTCATCCGCTTGCAGGCGGAGCCGTTTGCGGGTGATGTGAGGAGGTAGTCGAGAGCCTTCGTTCTCCGAGAGCCGATCAGCGCTTCGACGAACCGCGTCAGCGACGGGCCGATGTCGCGGTCGTCATCGTCATAGCAGATGCGAAAGAGCTCGCCGAGTGTGCCGTGCGCCCGAATGGCGGCAGCGATGCGCGCGAGCAGATCGATGAGCTCCGGCGTTTTGTGAAAGCGGTGGGCGAATCCTGCAAAACGCCGCTTCGCTTCGGCGCGGTCGAACTTCACGAGATATTCATAAGGAGAGGGCAGCATGCGGTCGAGCACGCGGCCGGCGTTGGCAACGACGATGTCCGCGCGGCCATAGGCAAATGCGGCAGCGAGAAGACCGGCCACTTCCTGATCGGGAGGATTGGTGTAGCGGAGGACGAGTTGCAGCGGATCGGGAGCGATCGTCGAGACGTCGAACGTCTCGACGAGCGTGTCCAGCCGCTGGCGCAGCTTTTCTCCGCGAACCGGCATTCTCGGCATGTGGGGCCAAACGTCGAAACCGTGTTCAGCATTCTTCGTTTACAGTTCGTACATTCGTTCGAAACCTCGGGAGGAACCATGCTCGCAATCCGGCGCCTGCTTTGTATCTCGTTCGTACTGTCGTCGCTGGCCGTGCCGCTTCATGCGGCCGTGACCGGTACCGTCATCAACATCGACGGCAAGGCGGTCACGGGAGCGAAGGTGTCTCTCTTCGCGCCGGAGCTCATGGCGGCGCTGGGCTCGCGGCTGCAATCGGCGGATCCGCAGCGAACGCCGCTGGCCACGGTGACGACGGACTCCGGCGGCAAGTTCACCCTTGACGTCCCGAAGGAACAGGTCGTCGTCGATGTCCGTGTCGATGCGCCCGGTTACGCACCAGCAAGCGGCCGGTATGCCGCCGACGATGAGGCCGGCGCGATTCTCCTGATCCAGGCCGCGCCCGTTCGCGGAACCATCACGGCAAACGGCAAACCGGTCCCGAACGCTACGGTCGCCATCTACGGTACCGCCGAATACGTGACGAAAACGGACGCCGATGGTCATTACACGGCTCCCGATGTTTCGAAGTGGGCGTTACGCTTCATCGTGCTGCACCCCGATTACGCGGTCGTGGATGAGCTCCTCGGTCCGAACGGGACGAAGAAAGGCCCCGACTTCTCGATGACCGCCGGCGTCGCAGTTACCGGCCGCGTCGTCGCCGAAGATGGCCAGACGCCGGCTGGAGACGCGCAACTCTTGATCGATGGCTGGCCGGCAGGTAAGTCGGCCGCCGACGGAACCTTCACGATCGCCCACGCGAAAAAAGAGTGGGTCCGTGTCGAAGCGCGGCTCGGAAACCGCGTGGCCCAGCGCGCGCGAACGGCTGCCGGTTCTGCAGCGCTCAAACTCGCCAAAGGTGGCAGCGTTAGCGGCAGCGTGCGCGATGTGAAATCGCAGCTTCCTGTCGCCGGTGCGCACGTGGCCATTGCGCCGTCGGGCGCGTTCGGAGGGCGGGAGGCGACGCTTGATGTGTACACCGACGCGAAGGGCAACTTCACGATGTCGTCGGTCGTCGCCGGTAGGTACGACGTGCGGCCGGACCGCCCCGGTTACGTCATCACCGGCGCCCAGCCGATAACGGTCAAAGGTGCCGATGCGGTGCAGAAAGCGCTCTACGCGGCGGCCCGCGGCCGGATCAGCGGCACCGTCCTCGATGAAGACAAGCGCCCCGTTGCGGCAGCGCACCTGGCGACGACGCGTGCAACGGCACGCAACGACATGTTCGCCATGCTCGGGGTCATGCGCGGCAACGCCACAAGCGATGGCTACAGCGCGCCCGACGGTCATTTCGTCCTTCGCAATGTCGAGACGGAGGCGGACCTCCACGTCGACGCGTTGAAGCGCGGCTATCCCGGAGCCAAATCGGCAGTGCTGAAGCTCGCGGCGGGCGAGCGCAAGACCGGCGTCACGATCACGATCCCGCGGGGCATCGCCGTCACCGGCCGCGTGACCGACAAGGACCACAAGGCGCTGTCCGGCGTCGCCGTCGAGGCCATCGAAGCGTCCGCCGATGCGATGGGCGGCGTGCGCCGCATCGTCATGTCGACCATCGCAGGCAATCGAAACGACGAGCTCGTACGCACGGGAAGCGACGGGACGTTCTCGATCAAAGTGAAAGAGGGAACCTACGATCTCGCCTTCAATCGCGAGGGTTTCGCCGCCAAGACGGTGCGCGGAACGAAAGTGGACGCAACGACGAAGCCGGTCGAAGTCACGCTCGATCCCGGCGTCGAGATCACCGGCCGCGTCACGCGCAGCGGCGCGGGCGTGGAAGGCGTCAACATCCGGGCCATGTCGCAGGGCGGATTCCAGGCCGCCGTCACAGGACCGGATGGCGCGTTCCGCATCGCCGACCTCACTCCCGGCCAGATGATGCTGATCGCTGCCAAACAAGATTCCTTCATCCAGGAAATGCGCCCTGTGACCGCGCCGTCGAAAGACATCGTCATCGAGCTGCCTGCCGGTGGCCGCATCACGGGACGCGTGCTCGACAAAGCGAGCCATGAGCCGATCACGTCGTTCATGGCCGGCGTGACGACGTCCCGTAGCGGTGGCGGGATGGTGATGATGATGCCGCCGATGCAGAAGCAGTTCACCAGCGACGACGGCACGTTCGTTCTGGAAGGGATCAAGCCCGGCTCGACGCAGGTGGTCGTCAACGCTCCCGGCTACACGACGGCGCGCGTCCCGAACATCGAAGTGGAGGACGGGAAGACCGCGCCTGACGTCGAGGTCGACGTCGAGACGGGAGCGAAGCTGACGGGACGCGTCAGCGGTCCGGACGGCAGCCCGATCGCGGGCGTCTCGGTTCGCGAAGATCAGCAGGGTGGCGGGGGCGGCCGCGTGATGCGCTTCGACGCCACCGACACCGGCGGGACTACCGATCCGAACGGCGACTACACGATCGATACGCTGGAGCCCGGCGAGAAGACGTTTACGTTTTCCCGCGGAGGCTACATCGCCCAGCAGAAGACGGTGACGGTGGCGGCAGCGAAAGAGACGCGTCTCGATGTGCAGCTCTCCAACGGCCTCCGCGCCACAGGCTTCGTGGTCTCGGACGGCGGCTCTCCGATTCCTGACACGATGGTGCGCGCGGTCTCCGCGAGCGAAATGGACGGCGGGCGCCAGGCGACCACGGACGCCAACGGCGCCTTTGCGATCGAAGCGCTCGCGCCCGGCCACTACACGTTCACCGCGACGAAGAACGGCTTCGCGCCGGCCACTCTTCGCGACGTCGACATCGCTACCTCGGGCCCGGTGCGCGTAATCCTGAAGAGCGGCGGCGTGATCAGCGGCCATGTGAATGGACTGACGCAGCAGGAGTTGGATCAGACGACGGTCACGGCGAGCGTTTCCGGGGGCGGCGGGGGTGGCGGTCCGTTTGGCGGTGGCGGAGGCGTGAATGCTCCCGTCGACAGCGGCGGCAACTTCCGCATCGATGGCGCTCCGTCGGGCACCATCCGGATCTCCGCTCGCACGGGAGCGCTGTTCGGGGGGACAACCAAGACGGCGGCGCCGAAGACTGTTGAGCTCGAGCCGGGCGGCACCGCGCAGGTCGACATCGACTTCAAGTCGTCCACGGTAATCAGCGGCCGCATCGTAAGAAATGGTGCTCCCGTCGCGGGTGCCCAGGTCACCTTCATTCCTCGGGGCGCAAAAAGCCAAACCGTCTCCGGCGCAAGCTCGGACTCCAACGGCCACTACGAAGTGAACAGCCTCGATGACGGCACGTACATGGTGCAGGTTGTGGACATGGCGCGGCTCAGTCCGTTCTCAACGCAATACGAAGTCCACGGATCCGACACCTTCGACATCACCATCAAGACCGTGACCGTCCGCGGCCGCGTGGTGGATGCCACCGACACGCATCCGCTCAACGAAGCCACCGTCGATCTGCGCCAAGCCACTGGCCAGTCGATCTTCGGCGGAGGCGCCGGCCAGACTGATGCGGACGGACGCTTCACGATCGAGAACGTCGCCGCCGGTACGTATCAGATCACCGCCGACAAGAGCGGCTACGGTCATGACTCGCGCCAGATCACCATCACCGACTCCGATCCCGACCAGGTTCAGTTCCAGCTCTCACCGAGCGACGGCATCACCATTCGCGCGATCGACACGCGCGATAACACGCCGCTCACCGTGAACGTGGTGCGCGTCGTCGATGCGCAGGGGCACGAGCTTCCGTCCTCGTCGGGATTCTTCGGCAACAGCAGCGAGACCGTGAAACTGGCGCTCGCTCCCGGCGCGTACACCGTGACGGTCGTCGCGCGCAATTACGCGTCGCAAACGCTGTCGATGTCCTCCCCTTCGCAACAGGTGGTCCGCTTCTCACCCGGCGGAACGATCATCCTGCACTCGAAGGACTCGAGCACCCGCCGCGCCCGTCTCATCGATGCCGCAGGCGTCCCGCACGGACTCAACCCAATCACGCAGGGAATCTCCCCTTTACCTCCCGGCACAACGCAAATCAACAACGTGTCCGCGGGCCACTACACGCTCCAGATTCTCGATAACACGGACCGGATTACCGAGACGGTGGAGATTGATGTCGTGGACGGGCAGACAAGTAATTACGATGTGTAGGTTGCTATCATTGCGATGACATGAACATCCTGATCGAGGACTTAGACGAGGCGACAGTCGAGAAGCTGCGAGAGCAGGCCGCGGGCAAGCAGCGCTCGCTGGAAGCGGACATCAAGGTCATCCTCGAAGAGACCGTTGAGCAGCGGGAGCAATGGAAGAACTGGCGTGAACGGACTCGCCGCATCGCCGACGAGATCCGGCAAAGCGGCCAGAAGTTCCCCGACACGACCGAGTTGCTACGTGAGGACCGGGACACGGCTGCGGATTGGCAACGAACATGGGACGCCGCTGATCGCATTTCCGATGACCTTCGTGCAAGTGGCCGAAAGTTTTCCGATTCCACGGAGTTGCTGCGCCAGGATCGTGAGCGCTGACGTTGCTACCCTTTTTGAAGTCAGGAACACTGATTCGAGGCCTCAGCGAGAGGACAGTCAAGAGCTCAAACGACGGTGGCTGAAAGAACCGCACTTTGCAGGCGTCCAACCATCGGGGCGGGACGCCCCGATGGCCGCGGGCGAGACGCCCATAGGCGCTAACTTAGACCTCCGCAGAGGATGATGGCGGCGATGCGCTGATTCTTCCGCTTTCGTGGCGGGTTCGAGAAGTGTCGGCGTCTGGCCGCTCTGCGGCGACGGGCCCGCTTGAAGGTGAGATGCGGTTTGATGGCGTCGATCAGAAGGTCAAGCAGGAAACGCGAGAGCCGCAATGGCTCGGTATCCGCGATTGGGTATCCCCAGGGGGAAAAAGACTCCCCGGAAATCAGATTCTCGATGACCAGTGCGACGAGCAGTTTGGCCATGACATACACCTTGAACAGCTCGCCATTACGCGCCGGCACTTCGCCGAGATGCAGTACCGATTTGAGGTTCTTGAACTTCATTTCGATCTGCCAGCGCAGCCGGTACAACTCCAGCACCTTGCTAGCCGTGTACTTGTCAGGCAAGTTGGTGAGCACGAAAAAGTAGCCTGCTGCTTCGAGAGTACGAGGATCGGTCACCGTACCGTGGCGACGACTCTCGGAGATGGCATGCTGGCGTGCCTTAGCAGCCACTGCTTCCGTCTTTCGAATGGCAACTAACCGACACAAGACACTGCTCTTGGATACGCGGAACTGCACCGGAAATGCGCCGGCAGTGGCCTCGGGCAGACTTCGCAGAGCCGCAAACAAATCAAACGGCTTGCCCTCATGGTCTTCCAGAGGGATAGACGACCATGGCAGCCGAACGACGAAGTGTGCTCCCGCTTCGCTCACACGGGCCAGCGCCTTGCGGTGGGCGTAGCCTCGGTCAGCCAACACGATCTCACCGGGCAAGAAGGTGAACCGGTCCAGGCTCTCGGCACCGCGACCGTCGGTGATGTCGATCGAGTCCGTGCAATTGAGTCCAAGATCCAGCCCCAGATGAACACGAAGATCCGTGCCTCGATGACCAATGCGTGCAATCGCCGACGCATCGATCAGACGAACACGGGTACCCTCTGCAAAGACGTCTTGACGTTGCGTCAACATCTCTCCGAGCAACCCACCGATCCATGGGCCAGCTCGTTTCAGACGCTGGAGGAGCGCCACATCGCTCAGCTCCGCCAGTCCGGCCTCGGACGCCAAAGTCACCGTCTCGCGCAGCGACCGCTCCGCCACGGCCCAGATCATGAGCATTTGCAACAGATCCGCAGGACTCTGGACCTCGCGCTTTCGGACGAACGCGCCTGTCCGATACGCCAGCTCGTTGATCTTCGCCTCACCGCCCAGCAGCGTCACAAGGTACGGCCATTGATACTGAACCCACTCCCTCTCATCCACCCTTGGTTCCATCCATCAAAAGTAGCACTAAGCTAAGTTAGCGCCTATGGGCGAGACGCCCACACTCCTCTTACCCTCACTGCTCGTCGTGTTCGTCGTGCTCGTCGATGAGCGGCGGCTCGGGGACATCGGCCACCACGTCGTGCGGGACGTTTTCGAGCCTCGGCACTGCGGGGCCGCCGAAGTTCTTGCGGTACTTCTCGAGGCGTTTGAAGAGGTGGTGCAGGTCATACGTCAGGCGCAGAACCGTGCGGCGGAGCTTGTACTTCACGCGCTTGAACGCTTCCAGGTCGTCGCCGCGCAGCGTGGGCAGGAATGACTGGATCTCTGAGATCCGCTTGCGCACTTTCTCGAGGTCTTTGTCCTGGACGTTGACGAAGACTTCCTGGCCGGCGATGAGCATCGGCTCGGTTCCGGTCATCTGATCGTCGAACCAGTGCCAGAGCTGGATCAGATCGATGCGGCGGCCTTTGGAGAGAAAACGGGTTTCCAGCAGGTCCTGCCGGAAATAGCCGAGGAGCTTGCGGTCGTCGGCATGGTTGAACTCGTCGTCGGTCAGGTTGCGGGTGTTCCAGACCGCGTAGCGAATGATGTCGTTACGCGTTCCGCGAAGCTGGCGGAGCGTCTCATCGAGGACTTTGAAAGGTACCTGGGCGAGCGTTTGCGGCTCGGGCTGGGTCACGGGCATGGGCCTGAAGAATACAACACTGAATCGAAGAGCGGCTCCGTCACTGTACCGGAACGAAGATCGGATCGCCTGTGGCGTTGTCGATGACGGAGGCCCAGGCGACCGCGCCTCTGCTCCCGGAGAGCATTTGAACTTCCAGGCGGCCATCAACGAACGCTGAGGATGTCAGGGCGTCGATCGGAAACTGAACGGCCTGTAGCGGACCGACCGTACGGTCCGTACTTTCGAGGAGCTGGCCTGCTGCGTCGAACAACGAAAAACGGATCAGAGCGTCGCTGCCGCCGGTATTGATTGCGCCGGCGTTTGTTCGGAAGGCCGGTGAGTGCTCGACGTGAAGCACTTCCCGTGCAGCGCCTCCGGGAGCCAGCGGTGCAAAGCCTTCGCCGGCGGGTGTGAACGGGATGAACTGACCGTACGTTCCGTTGCTCGAGGTGGTAAATGTTCGCGACGTCGCCACGAGGTTGCCCGGAAGGTCGGCGCGCACGGTGCCGAATGCGTTCGGGCGGCCGAAGTAGCTGCCGACGACATCATCGATCCGAACTGCCTGATGCGGAGCGAGGACGCCGTGCTTCGTGATCCGCTCTGCGGTGACGGAATCGACGTAGGTCAGATCGAAACCGCCGCCGCTCTCACCGAACGCGCTGATGACAACTTCGCTGCGCCAGAGCGTGTTGATTCCCGGTTGACTGATCACCGGCGCGACGAACGGGCCTTCCTGCGGCCGCGACGCCGCAACGTAGATCGGATCGCCGCTGTGGTTGTCGATGACAGAGCCGTAAGAAACGATCCGCGCGTCGCCACTGATCACCTGAAACTCCGCCGTCATCAGCGCAGTTCCTGTTGCAGGAAACTGCATCTGCGTGAAAGGCACGATCGGGTAATCGTGCTGCGAGACGACGGACCCGCTCGCCGCATCGAACAGGGTCACGCGAGCGGTTCCGTCACTGCCGTTCACCTCTGCGAAGCCGAGGTTCGTACGGAAGTCCGCGGTGCTGAGGATGTGCGGAACGTCGGCGAGCGTTGTTGCATCCGTCGTCGCCACCGCGGGGATAAACTGGCCGTAGGTTCCCGGGCCGCCCGTGGTGACCTTCGTGTATGTGCGGCTGGTGATGATCAGCGCGTCTGTGTCGCCGAGGAACTCGAGCTGGCCGACGCCGCTCGTCTCCATCAGCGAGGCAACGACGTCATCGAACGCCATGACCTGTTGCGGTGCAACCGCGAGCTTCACGGCCGCGAAATGGCCCCACCCTTCTTCGCCAGCTCTCGTGAAGATCGCGGTGATGTTCGCCTGACGGCTACCACCGTTGAAGAGCCGCACGTCGGTCTGCCAGCTCGTCCCGTTCTCGCCGGGCGTGTGGGCGACGGCGGCGATGTGTTTCCGTGGCGCGAACGACGCCGGCCGCGTTGTTGCCGGCACATCGCCGACGTACGTAATGCCGAGCGACCATGAGATCAGCGTTCCGCTGTTTTGCGGCTGCAGGTCGCGCACGTTGAGCGTCCACTGGCCATTGGCCGCGCGGCCGTGAAAGACATCGAGCCGGTCTACCGTGTCGGCATCGATCCCATAGGTCACCGGCGAGAACGCCGCATGGTCCGTCGAAGGGTTCTGCAAAATCGCGGTGGTGCCGTCCGGAGCGATGAGGCTGATCTGCAGATCGCCTCGGGACGGATGAACGATGTTGACGCTGACGACGAGCCGGTCGATCGAGCGCGTGTCGGTGATATCGAGCGTCGGCATCACTCCGCGGGGCGCCGCATCCGGAATCAACAGACCGTGCTGCGGCGACTGCGTGAACGTCACGTCGCCGCGCGGCGTGCGGTCGCAGTCCGATGCGCCAAGAATCAGACGGGTAATGAACGCGGAGCAGATCGTGGCCCCATGGGCACCACCATTGAGAATGCGGTCGGCATCGATCAGCTTTCGGGCCTGGTTCGCGTAGGTCGGATCGGACGGCGCGCCGAACATCGACTCGAGGACCAGCGTATCCGCCATCGGCCGGCCTGCCGCGACACCATGGCGCTGCACGAGCGCATCGAAGATCTCGCGGAGGGCGGAAGACCAGATTTCGCCGTTCTTGTGCTCCGTTCCCGAGATTTCGCCGACGATGTAATCGTTCATCGTCTTGACGCTGTCGACGCGGCGAAGGCAGTCCGCACCAACCGGATAGCCGCAGTTCTGCGACGAATCGTCGCCGGCGCACCGCGCATCCCACTCCGCGAGACAGTACGGATCGCGGCCTGTGCCCAGGCCTGGCACGTAGTTCGACGAATACGCCCAGTAGTCGCTGTAACCCTCGCCCATCGCCCGCGCCTGGCTGGAGGAGATTCCGAAGAATACCGATGGCGCGATCCAGTCCTGAATGGCGTGACAGAACTCGTGCAGGAGAATGTCTGAATCCTCGGCGTCATCAGTCCCGCCATCACCAAAATACAGCGTCCCTTGCCCGGGCGTCGCGCTGCCGACGTAGAGTGAGTTGTCGGCACCGGACTCCGAATGCGGGTCGACCGGAATGGAGTAGGCGACGATCCGCCGCGCCCCGGTGTAGCCGAGCGATTGGAGATAGCGCTGGCTGCGGTCGAGATGGAAGTAGGTGTTGACCTCTTCGAACTGCGGCTGGCTGCGATCGAAGAGCAGCGACTGGGAGGCGTCGGCATGAGGAGTCGACGGCGCATCGGTATCGACGATCTGAACATTCGGTCCGGCGAGCATCCCGGTGGGATTGAGCTCGAGAAGATCGACAAGCGAATAGGCCGCATCCGGCACGGCAGACGCTGCATCGTTCTGATCGCGCAGCGAAGGATCGTTCAATTTGGTGACCGGATTCGGATCGAAAACGCGCGCGCTTGCCGTGATTCGCGCGAAGAGCGGTTTTGAGAGCAGCAGCGCGCCGGTGGCGGCATCGACGTAATGCGCGACCGGCTCGTGCGGACTCTCCTCAACGACGACACGCCAGACCGGCCGCGCTTCTCCGGCCACGTTGATGGCGGCCATCTGCTGATCGCGAACCTCACCCGCCGGCAGGACCCAGAGTGCCGACTGCCTGGCGATGAGTGAACGTTTGGGAGCGGCGGACGCAATGGCACGATGAAGCTCGTGCGTGCTGCCGTCGCGATCAACCCGCTCGATCACTTCTCCGCCCAGAACCGGGAGCCCGTCGACATATTGCGTGTAGTGGCGGTAGGTGCCGATGAGCGACTCGCGCTGGTAATCGAGGCGCAGATCCTGAGCGTTGACAGCAGCTGCGAAAAGGAGAAAAACGAGGGAAACGACGAGCCGCTGCATCCGTCGCGAAAACCCCGCCTCTCCGCGGAAAATTCGGCGGCTGCCCGACGCGCCCGCTATGAAGCGGCGATCGCGCGCGGCTCATCCTCTGTTGGGACGACCGGCTGCTCGACCGCGTTGACGACCGGCAGCGAAAACGAGAACGTCGTTCCTTGTCCTTCGCGGCTCTCCACCCAGATCGTGCCGCCGTGACGTTCTACGATCTGCTTGGTGATGTAGAGGCCGAGGCCCAGTCCGCCGTAATTCGTCGACGATACCTGCCGGCCGCGATGAAAACGCTCGAAGACCTGCCCGAGCTCGTCGGACGGGATGCCGATCCCGCGGTCCGCGATCGACGTCACTAGCTGATCGTCGCGCTCCTCGAGTGACACCATGATCTCGCTGCTGTCGGGCGAATACTTGACCGCGTTTTCCATCAGGTTTCCGAGCACCTGCTCGAGACGATCGCGATCGCCGATGACCCTTTTGTTGCTGACGGGAACGTTGAGTTGGAAACGCCGGTCGCTGACGGCGGTGTGATGCCGGTGAACCACGTCGCACACGAAGGTTGACCACGGAATCGGCTCGCGCCGGATCTCGAGGCGGCCGGTCTCAATGCGTGAGACATCGAGCAGCTCGAGAATCAGGCGCGACATGCGATCGATCTGGTCCAGCGCAACGTCCAGATACTCTTCAGACGTGACGAGATCGTTTTCGCGAATGAGCGCCTTGGCGAGCTGCGTGTATCCCTTGATCGACGTGACCGGCGTGCGCAGTTCGTGCGAAGCGATGGAAAGGAATTCGTCCTTGAGGCGCGAGAGGTCTTCCACTTTGCGCCGCGCGTCGACCTGTTCCGTGTAGAGCTTGGCGTTCTCGATCGCCAGCGCCGCACGTTCGGCGAGAATCTCGGCGAGTGGCAGCTTCTCATCCGTCATGGCCCGCTCGGGATCGTTCGCAGCGATGACGAGCGCTCCAAGCATTTCGCGGCGCGTGCGCAGCGGAAGAATCAGCAACGATGCCAGTTTCATCGGCGCGGCGTGATAGCCGCCTTCGAGCTCCGACTCGGGCGCAACGGGACTGGACGTGCCGAGGTTTTGGGTGAGCGAGGGGTAGCCGGTGCTCACGACCTGGCCGATGATTCCTTCGCCGACGATGAGCGGCTGGCGATAGATGTACGACCAGGCCAGGCCGAGCGAGGCCATCTCGCGGTGGTAGATCGAAGCGACGCGCAGCTCGTTCGTGTCGGTGGACTTGAGTATGACCGCTGCCCAATCACCGAGGACTTCGGCCACACGCTCGGCGATGGCTTGATTCACCCATACGGGATCGATGTTGCTGGCGAAGAACGCGCCGGCGTCAGCAAGGATCTGTGCACGCTCGGCCTGAAGCTGCAACTCTTCCTCGAGGCGGAGACGTTCGGTGATGTCGCGGAACGTGACGATGACGCCGGAGATGTGCCCATCCTCGTGCAACGGGGTGGCGCTCATCGAAATGGCAATCTGCCGATCGCCGCTGGCGATACGCATCGTTGCGTCGCGCACCGCACGTCCCGTCGAGAGTGCGCGCGCCGCCGGCAGTTCCTTGGCGTCGATCGGCGCGCCTTCGTCGTTCACCAGGCCATAGGTTTCGGCGTGCTTGAAAATCGGCACGCCGAGCTCGGAGCGGTTCAACAGTTTTTGCGCCGCGGGGTTTAGAAATGCAGTCTTCCCCTCGGCATCGACGAGCATCACGCCGTCGGACATTCCGGCGATCATCGTCTCGGTACGGCGTACCTGGCGTTCGACAGATGCCATGAGCGACTGCTGGATCCGCCAGATCAGAAACGCGGCAATGCCTATAACCACTACGCTGACGATCACCATCAGCATGGTCATGCTGGAGCGCATGCCCGTGATGCGTTGAAGGTCGGCGTGCTCCTGACGGGCATGTTCGTCCGCCATCGTGCCGGCGTAGTCGGGTGCCGAACTGTGCTCCTGGGATGCCGCCACCATGAATTCGTTCGCGTTCCCGTCGCGGCCGTCGATCGCGGAGGTCATCTCCTGATCGGTGTATAGCTTGATCTCGTCGAAGAGCTTCCGCATCTTGGCGACGCGCTGGGCATCGCGTGGCTCGGTGGCGAGACGCACCGCATTCGTGGACGACTTTCTGAAGTCGCGCACCGCCTCGTCGTATTGCTGCTGGAACTGGCTCCGCTTGGTGAGCGCGAACCCGCGCGCCGCGCTCATGATCGCCAGCGTGTCGTCGTTCATCGCCCTGACGTTATCGAGTAATGGTCCCGACCCTTCGACGATACGGTACTCTTGCTTGTTGGAAAGATGGAGTATCCCCACCGTGAGCGCCAGACCGGCCACGATGAGCACCACGAGCACCCCATAGGCGCTCCATAACGTGCTGCGGATGGGTGAGTCCATCTCTAACCGCGGCCCGTTATTGCAAGATCGACGCCGTTGCAGATGGGCCAGCCAGGCATTCAAGTTACGCCGTTTCAGTGACTTCCACGCGCAACTCGCTGGAACGGCGGATGCAAGATCGATTTACGGAGGAGCACATGGCACTCAGACCGTTGCGCAACGCGACGATTTCCTTCGGCCTGGTCTCGATTCCCGTTCGCTTTTACACCGCCACAAAGTCGGAAGACATTCACTTCAATTTGCTTCACGAAAGCTGCGGCACGCGCGTGAACCGCAAGTGGTGGTGCCCGCACCACGAGGAGATCGTCTCCTCCGACGAATTGATCCGTGCTTACGCCATCTCGAAAAACAAGTACGTGACCTTCACTGACGAAGAGATCGAGACACTCGAGACCGACGACAACCGCGCACTCGAGATCACCGAGTTCGTCGATCTGCACGAGATCGATCCTCTCATGTTCGAGAAAGCGTACTTCCTTGGACCCTCCCCGGGCGGAGGAAAGACATACCGGCTCCTCGCACAGGCCATGAAAAAGCAGGACAAGGTGGCCGTGGCGCGATGGGTCGCTGCGGGCAAAGAGCATCTGGTCGTCATGCGGCCGTACGAGAAAGGGCTCGTGCTCCACACGATGTACTACGCCGACGAGGTGCGCGACTTCGGCGCCATCGACCTCGAGGAGGGGCCGGTTAAAGAAAAGGAAGTTGCGCTTGCCGAGATGTTGATCAACGAACTGACGGAGAAGAAGTTCGATCCGCTCCAGTTCAAGGATGAGTACCGTCAGCGCCTGCTGCAACGCATCAAAGCAAAATCGCAGGGCAAGACGATCGAGCCGGAGGAACCCGAAGAGGAGAAGGGGGGCGAAGTCATCGACCTCATGGAAGCTCTGCGCCGCAGTCTCAGCAAAGGGGGCGCCGCTGGCGCTGCCGCGCGCCGTGCTCCGACCAAGCCGGCATCCAGGAGCAAGGCACGACCGGCCGCGAAGAAGCGGAGGGCGTGAGACAACGACCTCGCAACCTGGCGACCTGGTAGCCCGCAACCATGCCCGACCACCTTCTCAAGAAATACCGCGCCATGCGCGATTTCGGCGTGACGTCCGAGCCTTCAGGCGGCAAACCGAAAGGGACGAAGCTGCCGATCTTCGTCATTCAGAAACATCACGCGTCGCGTCTACACTACGACTTTCGCCTGGAGATGGAAGGCGTCCTCAAGTCGTGGGCGGTGCCAAAAGGACCTTCGTACGATCCGGCTACGAAACGGCTGGCGATGATGACGGAGGACCATCCGTACGACTACGCGTCGTTCGAAGGGGTGATCCCAGCCGGTCAGTACGGCGGCGGCAACGTCATCATCTGGGACGAGGGCACATGGGAGTTCATCGAGCCCGGAGACGATCCGGTCAAGGCGCTCAAAACCGGCAAACTTGCATTTCGCATGTTCGGCAAGAAGATGTTCGGCGAGTGGGCGCTGGTGAAGATTCATGGACACGGCGACGGCAAAGGCAACGAGTGGCTGCTCCTGAAACACCGCGACGAATTCGCGAATGCGGATGTCGACGTGACGGAAGTCGCGCCGCGCTCAGTAGTTTCCGATCTCACCGTCGAGGAAATCGGTGCTTCGAAGCGGACGTGGCAAAGCAACCGTGCGGCATCGGGCAAAGCGCCGACTCTGGCCGACAAACTCGAGGAACAGAAAGGCGGAGCGAAAAAGAAACCGGCAGGCACCGCTACGAAGACGACGAAGCGCGCGCCCGCTTCACGACCAGCTCGATCTGCTCCAGCGCGGAAGAAAGCAGCTTCCGCTCCGACTCGAAGCTCGCGCGCTCAATCCCCTCGGAAAGCGGAACCCACTCCACGTCGTCGACCTCGCTGAGCTGCGGCGCCAGCGTGCCGCCGAGGTGATGCATCAGGTAGAAATCGACGCTCTTCTTGATGAGCGTGTCGCCGGCCCGAAAGAAATATTCGATCGTATCGAGCAGCCCGATCACTTCGGCGTCGAGTCCGGTCTCTTCTTTCACCTCGCGCAGAGCTGCCTGCTCCGAGGTCTCTCCTTGGGAGACGGCACCCTTCGGCAATCCCCATCGCGAACGGCCGCGCGTGGCGATCATGGCCACGAACGGCTTTCCGTCGCGCATGTCGATCACGGCGCCGCCCGAGGAGTGCTCATTGCGGGTTTTCCGTCGCGCGTCGGGCATTCGATAGATTCTACTTCCTCATCACGATCAGCGACATGACCGCCAGCGCGGCAGCGAGAAGGAACAGCATCATTTGCGAAAGTGCAGGCACGCTGCCAACGACTTGGAAAGAGGTGGCATCTCCAGGCGCTGCCGTCGATGGATCGTCGGATACATGCGAGGCGTCGATCGTGCCGTTGGCGTCGGAGTCGTAGGAGACGGTCGCCTGGTTCGAGATCGTCGTTCCGATCGTCCCTTGCTTGACGAATGCTTGAATCGTGATCGTCACCGTGCCGCCGGCGGCGATGGATCCGTTCCACGTGACCGTGTTCGTCCCGACGTTCGACACAGCCGTGCCGCTCGTAGCTGTGGCACTGATGAGTGAGAGCGAGGATGGCAATACATCGGTGAGCTCGTTGCCTGGGTTGTCGCCCTGCGCGACCGAACCGGTGTTCGTGAGGACGATCGTGTAGGTGACCTGCGACCCTTCCGCATGAATCCCTCCGTTGACGGATTTCGAAGCGGTGACGTTGGTGGGGGCAGCCACGACAACCGATGCGGTTGCGGAGTTGTTGGCGCTGTTCGCGTCAGGCGTGGAACTGCCTGTTTGCGCGGTGTTGCTGATGGTGGTTCCCGCTGCGGTCGCGGGATCGATGATGACGTTGAGCGTGAAGCTTGAGCTGCTGCCGGCGGCCATCGACGCAAGGGAACAGGTGACGGTGCCATTGGCACCGGGCGCCGGGGTCGTGCACGACCACCCGCCGGGAACGACAAGCGATGTGAAGTGAAGAGCGGCCGGAAGAGCGTCGAGCATCGTAACGGCGGCCGCGTCGCTCGGTCCATTGTTGGCGACGATGATCGTGTACTGCAACGCGCTTCCCGGAACGTCGGTTGCCGGTGCCACGCTCTTCGTCACCGAGAGATCGGCGAGTGTGGTCGTTTGCACACTCACCGTTGCGGAATCATTGATCGGGAACAGGTCGTCCGGGGAAGAGACTGTCGCGGTTCCTGAGAGCGTCGACCCCGAAGCTGTCGATGAGTCGACCTTCGAGACGACCGTGAAGATTGCTTGCGACGAGGGACTCAGCGACGTCGTCAGCGAGCAGGTGACCGTTCCGTTGGTGCCAATGGGCGGTGTGATGCACGACCATCCCGCCGGTGGAGCAACGGAGACGAACGTCGTCGACGCAGGCAGCGGCAGGCTGACGGAAGCCGTCGTTCCCGTGCTCGGTCCGTTGTTCGTGACAATTAACGTCCATGTCAGGTTCGTTCCCGCATTCACCGGATTCGGCGACGCCGCGAGTGTGATGCTGAAATCGGACTGCGTCGAGATGATGACGTCAACCTGCGCCGAGTTGTCGTTGTCACTCGGGTCCGGCGTGGTGCTGGTGATCGTCGCCGTCGTGCTGTACGTGCCCGCTGGAGCGGTAGGTGCAGTCGAGGCGGTGATCGTGAAGGACGCAGTGCCCGGCGCGAGCGTAGGAGCGGTGCAGCTCACCGTTCCGTTGCTGCCCACGGACGGATTCGTACACGACCAACCGGCAGCCGCGGCCGCGGACTGGAAGAGGACGCCGGAAGGCAGCGGCAACGTCAGCGTCATGTTCAACGCATCGTCCGGACCTTCGTTACTGACGTTGATCACGTAGTCGAAGTTGGCTCCGGCGGCCACCGGTTGGGGCTGGGTGACGGAAACCTGGATCGAGGCGCTTGCGGACTGGGCTATTGCTTGGCTTGGTACAAATAAAAACGCACTAATGGCAACTGCAAGGGAGAAACGCAACATTATTTACCTCTCAAACGGGGACGGGTCCGCTGCGGCCATTATGTGTCAGGCCATCAAATCCAGCGTCCCGACGTGACGTTCGCGCAAAAAAGGCGTACGCTTTTTTCTGTCACACACTCGTCACAGGAGGATCAAGATGCCACCGCTCGAATACATCACTCTCGCCGGCCTCGTGGTACTCGCAGTCCTGCTCTGGGTCTACTCGCGCATGCGCAGCAAAGACCGCATCGACGAAATCCTGGCCAAACATCGCGGATCGGCAAGCGTTTGCAGCCGCGCCAACCTCCTGGAAGGGATGGAGATGATCCCCGTGGCTCTGGCGCTGAAAAACGACGCCATCTACTACGAGAACACGGACATTCAGGCGTCGATCGAGTTGGCGCTCATCGAAGAGGTCGAATACGACGACGAGACGGCCACCGGCCACACGATGCCGGGAAAAGTGCTGCGCATCCGCGCGCACAATCACGTTTTCGAATTCGCATTCGACCTGCCGACGGCACGGCAGTGGGAGGCCGCTTTTCCCCCGAGACGCATCGACCGCGCCCGGGCAGTCTGATGCGATCTCGACGGCGGAGGAATCGCCTTCGTCGCAGCCGCTGTTGTGTGAGGTTCGCGTCGGGGTGTAGCGCAGTCTGGTAGCGCACCTGCTTTGGGAGCAGGGGGTCGTAGGTTCGAATCCTATCGCCCCGACCATTTTCTCTTCCCGTTCGTCCTCGTAGCTCAGTCGGATAGAGCAACAGCCTTCTAAGCTGTGGGTCGCAGGTTCGATCCCTGCCGGGGACACCAGCGATCCATTCCTCCCAGCCACCGTCTTGCATTCGTTCCCAAATCGGGTACGATCGTTCCCGAAATGAGAACGGTACTCCGCAAGCCGCTCCGAAGCGCTGTAGCGACGGCGCTTTTCACTCCGGTCCAGCAACGAGTGCTCGGGCTTCTCTTCGGGCAACCGGAGCGGCGGTTCCAGAGCGCGGAGCTGATCCGGCTGGCCGGAAGTGGCACCGGCGCGGTTCATCGCCAACTGCAGCGGCTGGCGGCAACCGGTCTCGTTCGAGTGACCCGCGAAGGCAATCAGAAGTACTACCAGGCTCAGAGGGAGTCACCTGTTTTCCCGGAGCTTCATGGCCTCATCGTCAAAACGGTCGGTGTCGTCGATCCTCTGCGCGCGGCCCTAACACCACTCGCCAGTCACATTCATCTCGCCTTCGTTTTCGGATCGGTTGCCAAAGCGCGCGAGCGCGCCGGCAGCGACATCGACCTTCTCGTCGTTACCGACGATCTCGCCTACGCCGACATCTATGCGGCGCTCGAAACGGCCGAAAAGAGCCTCGCACGAACGATCAATCCCACCGTCTTTACGTCCGCCGAATGGAAGAGCAAGCGAGCCCGGAACGATTCGTTCGCGGCGCGAATCACCGCGCAACGACGGCTCTTCGTGATCGGAAACGATGATGCCGAGGAATGAATCCCTCGAAAGGTTGGCCGAGACCGGCATTCTCAAACGGGAACCAACTGCCCGAGACGAGATCGATGGCCTGATCCATTCCGCTTCGGTGCGGCTTCACGATGCACAGAACACTGCGAACGCGCCCGAAAGCCGTTTCGATCTCGCGTACAACGCCGCTCACGCACTGGCCCTCGCCGCGCTCCGTCTTCACGGCTACCGATCCGAAAAACGCTACGTCGTCTTTCAGGCTCTGCCACACACACTCGGCGTAGCAACTCCGACATGGCGATTGCTTGACCGCTGCCACAGGGAGCGCAACGCTACTGAGTACGAGGGGACGAGTGAGGTCGATGAGAAACTACTGGCCGGCCTCGTCGAGGCCGCGCGTGAATTGCTCGATCGAGTCTGGAAATTGAAAGATTCCGAAGAGAACGCGGAGTAACGAAGGTCGAAGGTACCAATGTCCATAATGGCTGGCAACGCCCGACAATCCCTCCGCTATAGTTAAAGTCCCTCATGTCCGAGGATGCGCTTCCGACTTCGACCCTGCCGCGCTGGGAGCGCTTGCGGATGTTCTGCTTCTGGTCGTTCTGGATCGGCGTCGCGTTTTTCGGCGTCTATCCGACGATGAACTGGATCACGTCGCTGCGCGCGGCGCGCCTGCATCTCTACGTGCCGGCGGAACTGGCGATTCCGTTTGTGCCGCAGTTCATCTGGGCTTACCTGTCGATGTACGTGCTGTTCTTCCTTCCTCTCGTCTTCGTCCCCACCGCACGGATGCCTCCCCTCGGCAAGCAGCTCATTGCCGGCTCGCTCATCAGCGCAGGGCTGTTTCTGTTGCTGCCGGCGGAGCTTGGATTTGTACGCACGGTGCCGGCAGCGGCTCCGTACGCATCTCTCTTTGCAGGCATCTTTGGGGTGGACCGTCCCTTCAACCTCGTTCCGTCGCTGCACGTCATCTACTCGAGCGCCATCACACTGGCATGTGCAGACTTCGCTCGCCCTCGGGCCCGTTTTGGATTACTTTTGTGGCTCGTCGTGATCGTCGCCTCGACTCTCCTCGTTCATCAGCACCATCTGCTGGACGTCGCGGCCGCGCTGGCGATCGTCTGGTACTTGCGTCGTCGTTATGAGGTGATCCATGACTAAGTCCCTGTTCATCGCCTGCTTGTTTCTGACGCTTCCCCTTTATGCCGCGGAGGAAGCGGATCACCAGATTCATCAGGAGCTGCGCGGCATCCTCACCACCGTGCAGACCGCCATCAATACCGGCAATTACGACTCGATGTTGCCGGTGCTGAGCAAAGACATCCGCGCCACGACGATCACGCAAGAGGTGATGTCGGGCCACGAGCAGGTGTCCGCGTACTTCAAACATTGGTTCGGGCCGGGCGGTTTTCTCAAGAAGCTGGATATGACATTCACCGCCGACGCGCTCACCGAACTGTCGCCAGACAAGACGTGGGGTGTGGTGCGCGGCTCCGGAATGGAACGCTACACACTCGCCGACGGACGCCAGTACGACATGCCGACGCGATGGACTGCGACCGTCGTCAAAGAAGCCGACGGCAAATGGCGCCTCCGCACGATCCATTTCGGAACGAACTTTCTCGACAACCCGATTCTCACCGAGGCAAAACACGCTGTGGTCAAGTACGCGGCTGTCGCCGGAGGCGGGGGACTCGCCCTCGGCCTCCTCTTAGGCTTCCTGCTCGGCCGCCGCAAACAGTGACCGCTGCGCCGGCGCGCCCATCGGAGGCGCCGGTTGCACACCGTGACGCCACAAGCTCCAATAGATCCGGAGGAAGGTCGGCTCACGGCTGTCGTGCACGGCCAGAGCGGGTAGTTCGGTCCAGGGCGCGCCGGGGTTCAAATGATGGGCGCGATGGTACTGATAGTTGAGCGCCAGCCATCGTACCGGTGCGAACACTCTCAAATCCCAGGCGCCATGTCCGACGTCGCGCGCACTCCAGGCGTGATCGACGTACTGCAGCGCCGACCAGTGCAGAGCGAAGATCCAGTGCGCCAGCAGCCAGCCCTTCCAATCGAGCCCGAGACCGATATAAATCGCGCCTTGATAGGCAAACGCGCAGAGCATCTCCAGCCAGATGCGAAGCGGCGGCAACTGTGCAATATCCCGCACATGCGGACCAAACCCAATCCTGGGTGCAACGCGCTCGACGAAGAAGCGCGAGCGATAAACCGGCGTCCCCAGGAGATAAATCAGATTGGACAGCGGGATGCAGAACCAATAGAGGCCGAGGAGATTGCCGCCGTAGAGCCAGAGATTGCGGACGAGACGTGACTGGCCGGGAAGGTAGTAGTCGTAGAGATCCGAGTCGGTGCGATTGCGGGCGTGGTGCCCGAGGTGGGCGACCTGCTGCATGGAAAACGAGGTGGGGAACATGCAACTGGCGAGAAACCCGAACCAATAGTTGCGGCGCGGTGTATTCGCGGCGATACCGTGAACCGCCTCATGCATCAGCGCAAACGGAACGTTGTTGACGAAGGCGAAGACGACAGCAGCCGCAAGCATCGTCCACCATCGGCCGTGACTGGCCAGCCACAAGCAGCCGGAGGTTGCCACTGCTGACGCGCCGAGGAGAATCCAGTTCAGGTTCTCCGGAGCCGTACTGCGAACTGCGCCCGGCTTCAGCATGATCGTTTCACCGGACGGGTGCCCCAATGCCCGTGACGGCGGATCGATTGCAGAATGTAACCGGCGGCCGGGACAGTGAGTGTCAGAACGAGAACCAAACCAAATGCCGCCGCGAATACAGGCATCGACAGCGCTCCTCGTCCGTCGAGCCATTCCATCAGCCCGATTCCAGCGCCGTAGATCGCGCCGAATCCGCCAAAGAACCACGGCGCGTAATCGAGCGCGATGGCAGTCTCATCGCGGCCATCGGCCCAGGGCTGGTTGTACACACGCAGGATTCCGCTCTGAAGTGCTTTGACCTCGTAAAAGAGGTTCCAGAAGCCGATCACAGAGCAGAGGATCAGCGCATTTCTGGCCACATCCCACAAATCGCGCGCTGGTGAGCTGTGAACCAGCCAGGCGATCATCGCCGTCGCAGAGCCGAAGACGAAGCCGTGGTGCGGCCGGAAGCGCCCCAGCCGCAGGCGCGTGTCGAATTCCCAGACGTTCAACACGTTCGTACCGATTCCCGGGACGATATAGGCCCACAGAATGGGGATGAGCCATGCCGTCGCGGTGAGCTTCAGGTTTCCCGCGTACTCGCGCTTCCAGAGGAGGAACGAAAGCGGCGCCAGAACAAGAGGCGCGGCGTATTGATAAACCGACAGCGCGCGTTTCATTGCAGACCGAATCGCATTCCGTGCTTCTTGGGGATTTCCTTTTTGAACAGCAGCGTGTATTTCCAGAACGCTCCCATCCGCGATAGGGAGCGCAAGTGCGTCTGCACATCGGCAAACCGATGAAAGAGTGAGGGGATGGAGTTGAAGCGCGTGCGGGCGGCGTGGCAGGCATCCGTGAGCTCGTCCGGGCTCATGAGCGCGGGTTTGAACGCCGCACGATTGAAGCGATAGGTCGGATCGAGCCACCACTTCCCGCCGTACAGGTGGCGTCCCTCTTTCCCCAGTTTGTGGTACAGCGGCGTATTGGGATACGGCATGAGAATGTTGTAAGCGGCCAGGGTGAACCGGCTCTCCAGTGCGAAATCGACCGTCGCCTCGATCGACTCCTTCGTGTCGTGATCGTATCCGAGCGTGAAGGCCGCCCAGCTCTGCATCCCATGCTCCCGCAGGATGCGCACTTCTTCCTTGTATTTCGTGAAGCGGGGGATATTCGGCGACTTGCGCGACTCGCGGAGGCTCTCGGGTGTAATGGTCTCGAAACCTGTGACGTTGCCCCAGTTGCCGGCACGCTCCAGGAGTTTCATGAGTTTCGGATTGCGGGTGACGTCGAGGCTGGCCTGGCTGACCCAGTGCAACTTCAGCGGGGTCACGGCGTGACAGAACTCGGCGAGCGCCTTCTGATCGCTGGCGATGTTGTCGTCGATGAAAAAGATGAACTTCCTGTCCTGGGCTTCGATCTCGCGCAGGACATCGTCGATGGCGCGGACGTAATGTTTCTTATCGAAATACTGGCTCACCGCGCAGAAGCTGCAGGCAAATCGGCAGCCGCGCACAAACTGCATCAGCGTCAGCGGCAGATAGCCTTTGCCTTTGAAGAGATCGCGGCGGGGAAGAACGCGGCCGATCTGCCCGACACCGGGAGGACCCTGGTAGCGTGGCTTGAGTCGGTGATTCTTCGCGTCGTCGACAACCTGGTCCCAGATCGTTTCCGCGTCGCCGAGAAAGATGCTGTCGGCGTACAAGGCCGCCTCATCGGGAAGTAACGTGATGTGCATTCCACCGAGAATCGTCGGTACGCCGCGTTTGCGATATTCGGCGGCGATCTCGTAGGCGCGCCGCGCGGTGTACGTCTCGACAGTGATGGCCGCGAGGTCCGTCGGTTCATCGAACGGAATGCTCTCCATCCGGTCGTCGTAAAGGACGCATTCGACGTCCGGCGGCGTCATCCCGGCGAGCACGGCCAGCATGAGTGGCTCCATGCGTCCCTCGTCGACGTAGAGGCTGTGCTCCATGCGGCCGATATTCGGTTTGATGAACGTGATTTTCATGTTGGCGTGTCACATGCCGAGGAGGCGGTATTGCTTCTTGTAGATCTCGCGGCGGGAGATGACGTTGGCGACGGTGGTAAGGCCGGCGCGAAATGGCGAGAAGGACGTTTCGGCGCCGAGCACTCGGCGCCCAATGGCACGCCAACTGTAAAAGCGCCGCCGTGCTTCGAAAACACCTTCCGTCAGCTCGCGCGCGTGCATGCCGCGCGGCTCGAAGATCGCGTCGCCGTAGCGATAATTCGGATCGAGCCACCACTTCGGCAACAGGAGCCGCTGCTCCGATGCCAGTCGGTCGTAGAGCGCGGAGGCGGGCGTAGGAGTGAGCGGATTGAAGTTCGCGATCTCCAGTCGCGACTCGAGTGCGAAATCGACCGTGCGCTCGATGCTCTCTTTCGTGTCTGCGTCGTAGCCGAAGACGAACGTGCCGTAGATGCCGATGTTTCGCGCGTGCAGCGCGCGTACGACGCGCGCGTACGAACCGCTGACGTTGTTCCACGCTTTGTGCATCTGTTTCAGGCTTTCGGGATTGAGCGATTCGAAACCGATGAGCACGAACCCACAACCGGCGGCGGCCATACGATCGAGGAGTGCCTCATCACGCGCTACGTCGATGCTGATCTGGCACGACCAGCGGCGCTTCAACGGCGTCAGCGCGTCGAGCAGCGCAAGAAGATCGGACTTCCTGCCGAAGAGATTGTCGTCGACGAAGAACAACAGTCGCCCTGAAGGTAAGGCTTCGATCTCCGCGATGAGGCCATCGAGCAGCCGGGTGCGCAGCGAGGTTCCGTAAAAACTGTGGATGGAGCAGAAGTCGCATGAGAACCGGCAACCGCGTCCCCATTGCACAAGCTCGACCGGCGCGTAGTTCTTGCCTTTGTAGATGGAGCGGTCGATGCGGTAATCGGTGAGCAGAGCGTCGTTGCCGCCGGCGTACTTCTGTTGAAGCCGGCCGGCTTCGAGGTCGGCAAGCAGCCGCTCCCACGCCCCTTCGGCGTCCCCGATCACGACCGCATCGGCGTGCTCCAACGCCTCGTCCGGGAGGAACGTCGGGTGATAACCGCCCATGACAACCGGCACGCCGCGCGAACGATAACCATCCGCAATGGCGTAGGCCCGACGGGCGGTATACGTCTCGACGCTCAATGCGACGAGGTCGGGCGTCTCGCTTACCGGAACCGTCTCGGCCTTCTCGTCATAGAAAACAATGTCGTGGCCAGCGGCGCGCGCGGCCAGGATGCCCATCGCCAATGGCGGCATGGCGTCTGACGAGCGATAGTCGCCTAGGTTTGGGCGGATGAGGGTGATCTTCATAGCAGCGCCGCCTCTGGCTGAACCGGCCGCCCGTTTGACGGCGCGTCCCCTTCGAAACAGACGGCGTAGACCCGCGCCGGATATTGCAGCGGTTTCATCTTCTTGATGACGCCTACGAGCGGGTGTTTCGCATGGAGGCCGATGCTGGCCGCGCGCGTTTTGCAGTGCGAGAGAAGATCGCGCAGGAGAATGCCGGCATTCGGCTGCTCTTCGTCGTTGAGCGCGAGGAAGGCGATGGATGTCTGATCGAGAGCGCCTCCTTCGCGAGGCAGCGGAATCTGACGCAGGAGTGAGGCGTACAGGTTATAGAGCGGACGGAGCGCACCAAGGGGTGAACGGTATCGCCGGGCGACGATCTGTTTGAAGGCGCGCTGATCCCACAATGCCGCAATGCCGCGGTCCCCGTAAAGAAAGAACTGCTCGACCCCGATGCGCCGCACCACAGCCTCGGTCAGCACCGGCGAGCACTGAAACCGCGCGGCATGGTCGTTGTAGAGGACCACGATGTGTGCGATGTCGTCCGCCGTTGCCCGGCGCCAGAGGTTCCGCCGCTTTCCGCGCGACGTCGCAACCGCAAACGTGACGTAGTCGCCTTGAAAGTGATAGCGGGGAAGACCGGCGACTCCTGACTCGAGAAGCCTCCGCGCTGTCTTGTTCTCAGCGGCCACCACCGTAAACCACCAGGGGATTGTGCCAGTGACCGGGGCGAGCCTTCGAATCGACGCATAGCCGTCGCGTAGGTAGCGGATGCGGCGGCGGTAGCTTGCATTGACACGCAAGCCGCCGAGATAGCCGAGGCGCTCGGGCTGGCGATCGACGTGGGCCGGCAGAACGGACGCCGTGTACATTCCGACGACATCGCCTTCCTCCTCGGCGATGACCGCCCAATCGTGTCCGACGAGGTCCTTGCCTGCAAAGAAAGACGGTTCGCGCTCGATGGCCATATCAACCCACGTCGGCATCGGATTACCGCGCAAGAGCGACCGGATGAGGGCATCGTCGTTTTCTGTCGCAAGTCTGAAGGTCGTCATTGAACCTCCAGCAGTTTGCCGCGCCAGTTTTCGTCGCCCAGGGGATAACCATTACGCTGCGAGATCTCGTTGCGATGCAGCGCATTGACGAGAAAGAAATTGCGAAAAACGAAGCCGTCGCGCATGTGGCGCGTACTGCGCTTCAGAATGTTGGGCCATCCGTAGAAGCGGCGACGCGCGGCTACGCAGCCGGCGGTCACCTCGTCGGGCGTGAGTGACTTCGGTTCGAACGGAACCGCGTTGTAGCGATACTCGGGGTCGAGCCACCACGCCTCGAACCGCAACCGCCCTTCGCTCGCCAGACGTTTATAGAGCGGCGTGCCGGGAAACGGCGTCAGATGGTTGAACGCCGCGATGTACATCCCCTCCTCGGTGGCGAAGTCCACCGCTTCGTCGAACGAGGCGTGCGTATCGTGTTCATAGCCGAAGATGAACGTGCCATAGACGAAGATCCGGTGCCGGCGCAGGTTTTCCAGCGCCCCGCGGAAGCCGCTCTTCATCGTATTGAAGCGCTTGTTCATCAATTTCAGATTGTCCTCGTCGAGGCTCTCGAATCCGATGAGTACGCCGCGGCAGCCGGCGCGATGCAGTTCGGCGAGAAAGTCCTCGTCATGCGCCGCGTCGATACTCATCTGCGTAATCCAGCGGATATCGAGTTTCGCCAGCGCGGCAAGCAGCGGCTTGCCTGACTTGAGATCGCCGGCGAAGTTGTCATCGACGAAGAAGAAGACGCGCTTGTCTGCCTTGAGGCTGGCCAATTCGGCGATGACGTCGTCCGTCGGCCGGCAGCGGTAAGTGCGCGAGAAGAATGTCTGGATTGCGCAGAATTCACAGGGAAAATGGCAGCCGCGCCCCGTTTCGACGAGTCCGATCGGGAGATAGCGCTTCCCGCGAAAGAGCCGCCGGTCGATCTTGATGTTGGCGAGAGGCTGCTGTGCGCCGTGATAGCGATGTTGCAGCGTGCCATGCCTCAAATCATCGATCACACGCGGCCACGCCCCCTCGGCCTCTCCAGTAACCACAGCATCGGCGAAGCGCGCTACTTCATCGGGAACCAGCGTCGCGTGGAAGCCCCCCATGACGACCGGCACTCCTCGGCTGCGATACTCGCTTGCGATCTGGTAGGCGCGCGCGGCGGTGTATGTCTCAATCGGAATGGCGACGGCATCCGTGGGCGCGTCGTAGTCGATCGTCTCCATCCGATCGTCATAGAACGCAGTGTCGATGTCCGGCGGCGTGAGGCCGGCAAGAACCGCGATCGGCAGCGACTCCATCTGCCACGTGCGCACGTAGCTCTCGCCGGCGCGATGGCCGACCGCCGGATGAACGAACGTCAGCTTCATACTGCCTTGCCTAACGTCTTGTTCAATGATTTGGTCAGGGCAGGCATCGCCGAGAGGTGCCAGTCGCAGTTGTAGAAGCGTTGCAGGTGATGGGCGTAGAAGCGGTAGCCGAGGTTGGCGGCAAGACCGAGCGGCTCGAAGGCGCGCGCCTTCCAGAGGCGGCGGGCGATGGCGTTGTAGCGATAGACCTTCTTCCAGGCGCGCTCGTGACCGGCGGAGAGTTGGTGCGGCGTCATGTTGCGCGGCTGGAAGACGACGTGCTGCCCGTCGTACAGCTCCCAATCGCGCGTCAGAATGCGATTCTCGGCCGCGAGGCGCTGGTGCAGAGGCGTTCCCGGAAACGGCGTCAGGATGGCGAATCGCGGCAGGTCGATGCCGTTGTCGATCGCGAAGTCGGCAGTGATGTCGAAGACCTCGAGCGGATCGTGATCGAGTCCGAAGACGAAGCAACCCTGGATGGCGATGTGCAGGTCGTGCAGATCAGAGATGAGCCCTTTGTAATCGACGGAGCCGTTGAAGCGCTTGTTCGCGTCGCCAAGGCTGTCGGACATGATCGACTCGAGCCCGAGGAGGAGACCGCGGCAGCCGGAGCGGGCCATCAGCTCCATTAGCTCGCGGTCGTGCGCGATGAGGACCGTCGACAGCCCGAACCAGCGAACCTTCAGCGGGATCAAGGCCGTGAAAAGCTCGCGGGCGTAGGCCTTGTCGGCGACGAGGTTGAGATCGACGAAGAGGATCTGTTTCTGTCCGACGCGGCGGATGTCTTCGACGATCCACGAGACCGGCTTCTGAAACTGCCGGCTGCCCCACGCGGTGGGGACGATGCAGAACTCGCAATCGTGGCCGCACGCACGCGTCGCTTCGAACACGGCCTGCGTGAGGAAATGACGCGGATTGAAAAGCTCGCGGCGCGCAAACGGCATATCGGGACGATCGAGGGAGAAGCCGGGCGCCATCCGATACTCGCGCTTCAGGGCGCCGCGCGCGAAATCGCGAAGCAGCTCGGGCCAGGTGTCTTCTGCGTAACCGACCACGATTGCATCGGCATGCATCGCCGCTTCCTCGGGTAGCAGCGTGACGTGCGGACCGCCGAGAACGACCGTCTTCCCCTGCGCACGAAACGCGCGCGCAAGCTCGTACGAGCGTCTGGCAGTGCCGGTGATGACCGTCATGCCGATGAGGTCCGCGTCGAGATCGAGCGGCACATCCTGAATGCCCTCGTCGTAAAGCGTGATCTGCGCGTTGATGTCCGGAGGAATCAGCGCGGCCAGCGTCGTCAGCGTCAGCGGCTGGTAGCGGAGCGAGCGTTTGAAGATCCCGCCGCGATGGCGGTAGAGCGGCCCCTTCGGAGAGATGAGCGCGATTCTCATGATTCGCATCCAAGGCGGTCGAGCCAGTCGCGCTCGTTCCGCAATACCGCCGGCTTCACGTCGCCGAGCCGCACGCCGCGTTTGATTTGCGCATCAGTGTAGCGCTCGAACAGATTCGCGATGTGAATAAGACGGAGGGACCGCAGCTGGCCGAGGCGGCGGGCGTAGGCGTATTGCGGATTGCGGCGAAGGCGCTGCTCGACGTCATCGATGCTGACTGCCACACCCGCTTCTGCGACGAGAATGTAGCCGTTGCGCTCGGAGTCGGGTACGAGCACGTGGAATCCCGGCACTCCATCCAGACAATCGGCGACGAATGGCTCCGTGAGCTTTTCGCCGACGAGGTCGGATACCAGTCCGCCGCGGCCGGCGAACGCGAGGATCGGACGGCCGGAGGCCGCGCAACCGTCGAAACGAACCAGGTCGGACGTGCGATAGCGATAAAGGCCGCTGGCAGTCGTGGCGATGACTTCGTAGACATCGCCCTCGGTCAATTCGTTCGCAAGAAACAGCCGACCATCACGCTCGAATTCGAAGAATCCATGAGTCGTCAACAGCGGCAAGCCACCTTCATCGGGAACGGTGACGACGCACTCCGTCGACAGCAACCCTTTCGGCTGGATGTGCGCCTGCGGCACCCGCTTCGCCAGCTCCTCGGCGAACGGTTTCGATGTCGCATCCGCCCAGCAGCTCACGACTTTCAGCCGAGGCCAGAGCTTTCGCGGGTCGTCGAGGCGATCGAGTAGGGCGAGCAGGAAGGTCGGGCTCCAGACCGAGATGAGCTCGAGATCATGCGCCGCGGCGAGATGGCGCAGCGTCTCCTCGCGCCAGCGATCGACGTCGGTGATCGACGCCACGTCGAACGGCACAGCCGTCATCTGCGCGATGAGCGCGGCTCCGGCGTCGCCGAGGTATGCGCCGTCGGGGAGACCGACAGGGATGCCGCCGATCGACTCCTGTGGACGGGTGGCCGGGCTGATCGAAAAGTATGCACGTCCCGTGATCGCGTACGTCTTCACGACCTGCGCGAGCCAGGGAAACAACGAGCGTTGAAAATCGCGCAACCCCTCGGCCGAGTACGGGATGAGTTTCATTCCGCCGGTACTTCCGCCGGTGCGCTCGTACGCGACCGGCCGTCCCGCGAAGAGCACATCGGACTCGCCCTCGCAAATGCGATCGAGCCACGGCAGAAGATCCTCGTAATTCGTAACCGGAACGCGCTCGCGGAATGCTTCGAACGTCAGGGGAGTGTCGTAGCGGCGTAGGTAGGCGGTGTCGGCGTTGTGCGCGAGAAGGGTGGGGAGGAAGGGGGTGGGGAGTGGGGTGTGGGGGGTGGGAGAGGAAGCGGTCGCGGGAGTCGGGAGTCGGGGGTCGGGGGTCGGAGCGGAGGCGGGAGTTGGGCGT